>CENJ01330823.1_pt1 | contig 35940 bp, 32 predicted proteins | sample 356161 | NCBI WGS metagenome assembly CENJ01 (sample SAMEA2619531, study PRJEB7988) | marine metagenome | biome: marine biome (ENVO:00000447); feature: surface water layer (ENVO:00002042); material: "saline water (ENVO:00002010), including plankton (ENVO:xxxxxxxx)" | depth 5 m | reverse complement strand
TATGATTTCATAAAATCTTCACCGTAGTCAACAATTCCGGCTTCCAACATTTCTCTCAACAAATCGTTTCCTTCCCTACTTCTTTCACCTACACCAGCAAACACTGATAGTCCTGAGTAAGCTTTGGCAATATTGTTGATTAATTCCTGAATTAACACAGTTTTTCCTACACCTGCACCACCAAAAAGTCCAATTTTACCGCCTTTTGCGTATGGTTCTAATAAGTCGATTACCTTGATACCAGTGTATAGAGGTTCTGTAGCAGTAGTCAACTTTTCATAGCTAGGCGCCTCTTGATGAATGGCTCTACCTGAAGTCTTTTCCAAATTTCCAATTCCGTCTATAGAATCACCAACCACATTCAATAACCTTCCTTTTATTTCTTCACCAATGGGCATTTTAATGGGCTCTCCCGTGTCGGTTACTTCCATGTCGCGAACGAGACCTTCAGTGGAGTCCATGGCAATTGTTCGAACCATTTTTTCTCCAAGGTGCTTTTGCGTTTCTAAAATTAGTTTAGATCCATCTTCTTTGTTGATTTCTAATGAGTTGTATATCCTAGGCAATTCATTTCCTTCGTTTTCAAAAGAGACGTCGATTACTGGACCGATGATTTGAGCTATTTTACCAATATTGGCCATTTGTTGATGATAATTGCGGCAAATCTAAGTACTTTTTTTATAGTGAAAAACTTTGTGGAAATGTGTGGCAAAATTCTTTTTGTTTGAGTTGAAAATTATACCTTCTCCAGTTGATTTAAATATAATTTAATTGTATTCGACATACCAAAGATGAGGGCGTCTGAAATAAGCGCATGTCCAATTGAAACTTCTAACAGTTGAGGTATTGTTTTGGCGAAATAAGATAGGTTTTCTAAGTCTAAGTCATGTCCTGCATTTATTCCCAAAGTATATTCATTTGCTTTTTTTGCTGTTTCTACATAGTCAAAAATGGCAATCTTTCTATCCTCTTGGTAATTTTTGGCATAGGCTTCTGTATAGAGTTCAATGCGATCTGTCTCAGTTTTTTTTGCATAATATACTTGCTCTAACTTTGGATCTAAAAAAATTGATACCCTGCATCCCAAAGATTTAAAGTGTGATACCAAATCTTTTAGTTTTTGTTGATGTATTTTACAATCCCATCCTTGGTTTGAAGTCAATGCATTTGGCTCGTCAGGCACAAGGGTAACTTGGGTAGGTCTAATTTCTTCAATAAGGTGGATGAATTTCTCATTTGGGTTTCCTTCAATATTCAATTCTGTTTGAACAACATCTTTAAGACTTCTTACATCTTCATATCTAATATGTCTTTGGTCTGGTCGTGGATGAACAGTTATCCCTTGAGCACCAAAAGATTCAATTCTTTTTGCCCACTCAACAACATTTGGAACATTTCCGCCTCTTGCATTTCGCAGGGTCGCAATTTTATTAATGTTCACGCTGAGTGCGGTCATTAGTCATTTAGATTTGCTAAATATTCCTTTAACTGAGATATCATAGGTACTTCCATTAGCGCTGCGTCCAATTCATTTGCAAAAAAGACGCTCACCCAGTCAGTCCTGTAAATCATATCATAAATTGTCATCAAGGAATATTCTGGTATATACAATGGTAGCACGCTATTATTATCTAATTCTAAGTGTCCTTGTAAAAACTCAAATCTTGAAGCAACTCTTTCATTTTCAGAGGTGTAAATAAAAATAAAATTACTTGCAAGCTTATCTGTATAGGATTCCAACACATTGTGGTTGTGTTCTGGAATAGTTTGAACAAAAGCTTCCAGTTTAGAATTTTCGTTTATCTGTTGCGCAAATCTTATCGCAACAGGTTCCATTGCTCTATCACAAAGAATGACGAATTTTTGTTGAATGCTTGATTTAAAAAAATTAAAAATTGTTTTTGCCGAGTCTATTCTTCGATCTTGGTTTGTTTTAATTTCTTCGGCAATTTTTTGTATTTCATCTGAATAATCAATGCCAATAAGTTCTCCCAAAATCAGCGTTAAAAAGCTCAAACCATACCCAATAGTTTGTCTTGGTTGAAATCCTTTTACCAGAGAATAGAAAGTATAATTTTCTTTTTTGGCAAGGTCTTCCAATTTTCCGCCAGAGGCAAGTACAATAATTCGCGCTCCTTTTTCTTTGGCTTCAGAAAATAAATTGAGTGTTTCTTCTGTATTTCCCGAATAACTCTGTAGGATAACCAATGTGTTTTCATTCACAAAATTTGGCAAATGATAGTCATTTACCACGTTGATCGGAATTTCAGAAAGTCTATAGAACCAGTTTTGCGCCAATTTTGCACCAATGCCTGAGCCTCCCAAGCCACCAATGACAATATTTTTGAAATCACCCTGTTTTAAGCCATGTGACTGATAATTGGACAATACATACTCCAGTTGTTCATGGTATTGTTCTAATGATTTTTCGTGTGTTACCAAGGTTTTGATAATTTTGGAGCGAAGATAGAAAAGCTTAATATAGAACAATTAAATTTTGTCCAGTAATAATCAACAAAGTGATCCAGAGTATATCCGTCACGATTTTTTGGTAGACGCAAATCAGTCTAAACTAAGGGTCGATAAATTTATAGCGGATAGGATTGCAAAGATTTCTAGAAATAAGATACAAGATGCAATTAATGGGGGTTTGGTAAGGGTTAATGAAAAACTTGTGAAAGCCAATTTTAAGGTTAAACCTGGAGATAAGGTTCAGGTTTTAAGCTTTGAAGAACCTGAAGAGTTCCATGTAGAGCCGGAAAATATCCCAATAAATATTATTTATGAAGATGAAGATGTAGTGATTGTCAATAAAGCTCCAAATATGGTTGTTCATCCTGGCGTTGGAAATTTTACAGGCACCTTACTCAATGCATTATACTTTTATTATCGAAAAGAGATGGAAGTAGGGAAGGTGCAACCAGTTTTGGTTCACAGAATTGATAAAGATACGAGTGGACTTCTGGTAGTTGCCAAAAATGAAATCGCCGTAAATCATTTGGCTCAACAATTTAAAGAACATAGCATTCAACGAAAATATTGGGCCTTGGTTTGGGGCACCTTAGATAAGCATAGAGGAACAGTAGTAGGTAATATAGGAAGAAGTTTAAAAGATCGAAAAAAATTTACTGTCTTTACAGATCCTGAAATGGGCAAGCAAGCTATAACACACTACAAACTTCTCGAGGATTTTCAATTTACCTCACTAATTGAGTGCCAATTGGAAACTGGTAGAACACATCAAATTAGAGTGCATATGAAACATATTGGTCATACACTTTTTAACGATGCATTTTACGGTGGAGACAAAATTTTGAAAGGTGTTGTATTTAGTAAATACCGACAATTTGTTGAAAATACATTTTCCATTTTGCCTCGTCAAGCCCTACACGCCAAAAGTTTGGGCTTTGTGCACCCCTCCACCAAAGAAGCTATGTTTTTTGAATCTGACTTAGCTCCTGATTTTGTTGATGGACTAAATAAATGGAAGAATATGGTGCAAAACCAAAGCTTTAAAACTTAATTGTTAATTTGGCTTAGAATAGAAAAATAAGCCAATCGGCCTATTCTCGGCCCACCATATGTTTGAAATTGCATATTATTTAAGAGGTTTGAGGCACCAATTTTAAAGGTGCTGTGCAGTTTTTCTACGCGATAATTTATTTGTGCGTTTAACAAATCATAAGTAGGAATTTGGCCTGTAAATTGAGGAGAGCCCTCAAAAAGAAATCCTTCTATCCACTTGTAATTTATGTTGAACCCGATATACTTTATTTTTCTTTCTCCAATGTTCAATACCAAATCTCTTGCTGAAAATCCAATATTGAATTTATGCTCTGGAGTATTGAAGGCAGGTATTATAGGGTCATCTTTTGCAGATTGAATTAGCTTGTTCCAAGAATAGTTCCCCATTAATTGATAAAACTTTTTGAAATAATAATTTAAACCGATGGCAAAACCTTGGGTAGTAACCTGGTTGCTTGAGTTGGCAGAATAACGGTAAAATTTTGTTTGGTATGGATTGCCACTTACCTCATCAAATTTTGCTTTTACGCCAAGCTTGTAACCAATGAAATTTGTGTAACTATTGAAATAATAGCTAGCATCAACAAAGAGTTTTTCGTCAATAGTGGTGCGATATCCGACTTCAAATGTTCTTACTTGTTCAGGTTTTATACTATTGATATTGAATCGTTTTAATGAGTCTAACGGTCTATTTATTTCTTCGATATGGTCAATAAATGATTCATAAGTGATGAGGTCTTTCACACCATTTAGATTCCCGCTTAAAATGGCAGGACCAACATCTAAAAATAAAAATTGATCGGATAGCGTTGGATTTCGGACCCCAGAGCTGAAAGACATACGTAAAAAATCTTTGTTGGTAGGTTTATAGACCAGGGATGCTGCTGGAGAATAAACAAAATCAAAATTTTGATTCTTATCAGTTCTTAGTGACCCACTCAAAATGGCTCTGTCGTGAAAAAAAGTTTTTTTGAAACCTGCATATAAGCCAAACTCTCTATTGCTTATTTGTGTGTTGGCTGTATCATAAAATATAGTGCCTTCTGAATTGGGCTTGTACAGTCTTCCATTGCCGCCAATTCGAAGTTCATCAAAGGGTGTATTTTTCCAAATTTTTTCCCCATGAATATGATATAATGCAGATTTGTCAAAAAAACGCGAACCTCCTTCATCTTCATTATTTTTTTTGGAAATGATTTCATTGAAGGCTTGGTCAAACTCGGGACTTCCTGGCTTCAAAAAATCTCTGTCTGAGCTGATATTCGAAGCATTTTTGGTATTGGCATAGTTAGCCGATTTTTCATGCCAGATTTTTATTGAATCTTGGTTGTCTATTTCCCATTGAATGGCTTTGGCTGTATCAAAAAAAGTTTGAAAAGGATTGAGACTTATAATTTCAATTTTTGGATAATCGGATTCAGTTGTTGCATTTTTGAAGAATGTAGAGTAATCATCAAACCAGCTTTTGTTAATTTTTGAGCGATTTTGCAGTTTTTGTGCGGTAAAATAAGGGTCAAAACTATTGCCCGCATCTTCATGTGTGGCATAAATACGAAAGAAAAAGTTTCCTTTTTTTCGGTATTCTGCCCGATGTTGGAAAAATAAGATATCCCTAAGACTGAAACGATTATCTCCTTGGTAAACGGTTGTACCTGTTCCAAAATTTGAATTTAAAATCAACTCAGGGGACTTTTCTTTTAATTTTCTTTTAGTCCTAAAGTACAAGCCTAAATTGGCTTTACCATTATAACTGTTGTAATCTACTAAATCTTTCTCCCGGTAACCAGTGCGATAAACTCTTCCAAGGAATCTTTCAGGATCTTTTATTGAATAACTTGAATAATCAATAGAATATTCGTCCCCGTAGGTATTTACTTTATCGTAACCACCAGGATTGTTTGCATCAACAACTGATCCATTTATGGGGTCATTATTATCCGCCTCCCAATCATAAGCACGCATATAATATAAGTTTAACTTATAAGCAAAAACATCAAGTCCTTTATTATCTTTTATCACGTCTGCCCAGCGAACACTACCTTCAATCAACTGTCTTTCTCCACCTTTAATCATAGTGGTCAAACCTTTGTGGGCAAATGGGTTTTTGGTCGTCATATTGATTACCCCATTAAACGCACCGGGACCAAAAAATGAGGAGCTTGCTCCCGATACAATTTCCACTTTTTGAACATCTAACTCACTAGCTCCTAAAAAATTACCCAAAGAGAAATTTAAACCAGGTGATTGGTTGTCAACCCCATCTATAATTTGCAAAGACCGCACTGGGCTAGTGCTGTTGAAGCCGCGGGTATTAATTACTTTAAACCCCATGCTAGCTGCAGTGAGGTCTACACCTTTGAGGTTGCCTAAACCATCATAGAAATTATCGCTAGGAGTTTCTTGAATTGCCTTAAGATTAAGCGCTTCTATTGTCAGGGGTTCTTCTGCTTGTTTTTCTGTTATTCTCTGACCTCTAAATACAACTTGGTTAAGTTGGTTATCTGAAGCAGACAATTTAATATTTAACAATTTTGATGAAGAAACAGTCAATTTCTTTTCTTGAAATGAGATAAAACTGATGACTAAACTTACCGGGAATGGTTTATTTATTTGTAGAGAAAAGCGACCATTTTCATCTGTGAATGTGCCAATATTCATTCCTTCAACCAAAATGTTGGCGCCCATTATTTCTTCGTTATTTGAAGCATCTAAAACTACTCCTTGTATAGTATTTTGCCCGAAACTATTTTGAATTAAAACTAGCAGGGAGATAAGACCTAGTATTTTTTGCATGCCCTAAACCTGACACAAAGTAAATGATTTGATTAGATTTCGTTTCTCTTTCTTTTGGTGTTCTTAATTAAACCCATTTTGAATAAGTCTTTCATGGCGTGATTATTATTTAATTTAGGTTTATTTACCAACAGTCAATGTATTTTACTGAAGAACATGTAATGTTTCGAGAAGGATTCCGAAAGTTTTTGGAAACTGAGGTAGTTCCTTTTATAGATACGTGGGAGAGTCAAGGAGAAATTGATAGGTCGATTTGGAAAAAAATGGGAGATCAAGGCTACTTGGGTTTAGCCTATCCAGAAAAATATGGCGGACTCAATCTTGACATTTTTTACACGGTAATTTTTTTAGAAGAATTGCAGAAAATTAATTCTGGAGGTTTTGCAGCCGCAGCTTGGGCGCACGTTTATTTGGCTATGACGCACTTACATCATGAAGCTTCCGAGGAAATAAAAAACGTTTATCTTTCTAAAAGTATTTCTGGTGATTTTTTGGGTTGTTTATGCATTAGTGAACCTTTTGCTGGTAGTGATGTAGCGGGGATAAGAACAAAAGCTATTTTAGAAGGTGATTACTGGATAATTAATGGATCTAAAACGTTTATTACCAATGGATATTTGTCTGATTATTTGATTGTGGCAGCAAAAACAGATAGCGATAAAAAAGCAAAGGGTATTAGTATTTTTCTTCTAGAACGGTCTATGCCAGGCATTCATTCTAATAAATTAAATAAACTCGGATGGCGTGCTTCAGATACCGCAGAAATTTCTTTTCAGAATGTAAAAATACCTAGATCAAATTTGCTCGGTGAGTTGAATCTAGGATTTAACTATTTAATGGAGCATTTTGCTCTTGAAAGATTGGTGATGGGGATAAACGCGCATGCGAGAGCCGAGGCCGCTTTAGCTTATACTTTGGCGTACTTAGACGAGAGAAAAGCCTTCGGAAAAAAGATCAATGAATTTCAAACTATTCGTCACCAAATAGCAGAAATGGCTACTGAAGTAGAAATCGTTAAACAGTTTAATTATCAAACTGCGCGAAGACTTGGAGATGCTGAATACGTCGTAAAAGAAGCAACAATGAGTAAGCTAAAGAGTACAAAAGTTGCGGATGATGTTATGTACAAATGCTTACAATTCTTAGGAGGGTATGGCTATATCGAAGATTATCCCTTAGCTAGGATGTTCAGAGACAGTAGATTAGGCCCAATAGGAGGCGGTACTTCTGAAATATTAAAAGAAATTTTAGCCAAGATTATTATTGACAAAAAAAATTACAAAATTACTTAGCCCGATATTTGTGGCTTATCAATAAGTTACATTGAAATTAATCATCTTCAGTTCTCAGAAAAGTGCTAGATTGAATTATGTTCTTAAGCTAATTTTTCAAGAGCTTTTATATGTTGATTACCAATTGATTGTAGACAAAGAGACCTTTGAACAATCAACAGGATTTAAGTTGAATTATTCGTGCATAGATTTAATTTCAGATATTCAAATTTACCCTAGCACCTTACTTTTTGAGGAAAAAATTAAAGATATTAGGCCAAATTTCGAAGAGATAAAATCACTAAAAGTACTCTATAAGAATACAAATTGTCCCTATGGATATGATATTTTTTCCGCTGTTTTTTATCTCGTTTCAAGGTATGAAGAATATCAATATTTAACTTATGACCAGCACGGAAGGTACCCGTCTTCCAATAGTATTTTATATAAAAATAATTGTTTGGATGAACCGATTGTAAATCAGTGGGTGTTGGATTTAAAAGATAGGATCGTTAAACTCAATCCGGAACTAAATTTTCGTCCACGCAGCTTTGAATTTTTATCAACTATAGATATTGACCAAGCATATCAATTTAAATACAAATCTTACTTGAGAACCCTTTTAGGTTATTTTAGAGACTTTTCTAGGTGGGATAAAGAGTTATTAAAAACGCGCTGGTTGGTGAGAAATAATAAAATAACAGACCCATTTGATAGTTATTGTTTTCAATTTAACAATCACTCAGCATATAAAATTCAGGCAATTTATTTTTTACAGGTCGGTAAGATGGGCAGGTTTGACAAAAATCTGACTCCTACAAATCCAGCTTTTCAAAATTTAATTCAACAATTGTGCGAACAAGAAAATACAAAGCTTGGTTTACATCCTTCTTATGATTCTTTTTATCATTTTGATAAATTGAAAAAAGAGAAGGAAATATTGGAAAATTTAATTGGCAGTCAAATAATAAAAAGTCGACAACATTATTTAAAATTTCAATTGCCAAAGACCTATCAGAATTTAATTGCTCTAGGGATAAAAGAGGAATACACTATGGGTTATAGCGATCAAGTTGGTTTTAGGGCTGGCATTGCGGCCCCTTTTTTTTGGTTCGATTTAGAAAAAAATGAAGAAACAAAACTGCGGGTGTTTCCATTTTGCAGTATGGATATCACACCACGACATTATTTTAAAATGAAACCTGATGAAGCGATTTTACTCAATCGAAAATTATTGAGAAAAACAAAAGAACTTGGTGGATTTTTCAGTTCATTATGGCATAATGAATCTCTAGGTGGAGAAAATCATTGGCAAGAATGGGAAAAGGTTTATGTGAACTTGCTTAAAGATGCTACAGCAAAACAGTAGCTATTAATCCACACAATATGAGCCATTTATAAATATAATTTATACGACTAAAATCCTTAGAACTGTTGGATTGTAATAAAACGATCCCAGCAAAAGCAATTAAAAGACCAAGTAAGCTCGTGATGACAACGAATTGAGAATTCTCTGTCTCCCGAATTAAAAAGGAAATAACTCCAACACTAATAAACATCAAACCCAAAACCAATCTTTTTGTCCATTTTTTTCCTATAAGAACCGCTAAACTAGAATAACCCAACCGTTTGTCTCCTTTATGGTTTTCTAAACCCTTAATAATTTCTCTTGTAAAAATTATTATGGTAAATAAAATACCGTATGCCAAAAGGAAAAAGGTGAAAATATTAAAATAGATAGCGACACAAACGAAGGATGCGATAGATAAAAATGAAGCAGAAACTTCCCGTAGGATAGGTAACTTCTGTAATTTATGGAAATAGAACCATATTGCGACGCAAAAAATTAGATAGAAAATGAAGACATTTCTAGAAATAAAAATGCTAATTAATGGCCCAAGGCAGGAAAATATGAAATATGTGTTGATAATCCATCGTTTACCTACTATTTGTTCTGATATAGTTTTTTTTGGTCGGTTAATTAGATCTTTTTCTAAGTTGTAAAAGCTATTAAGTAAGAATCCTGAGGCAACTACAAATGCTGTTGCAAAAACAATTAGGTGAAGATTTATATCTTTAAGAAGTTCAATTTTTGTCTTTTCACTTTCGTAAACAAATAGAACAGAAGTATACTGTATCAGTGCAACGAGTAAAATATTGTACCATCTAACGACATTAAGTAAAGCAGCAATTTTTAAAAAAAAGTATCTTCTCTTACTTAACATTTCCGACATCTACAAACTACTTACCATTTCTAATTTGAAGTCTTTCAATTCAACCTTAGTTGCTTCATAATCAGTAGTAAAACCTAAAACAAACCCACCACCGCCGCTTCCACATAGTTTTAAAAAGTACTTTTCTGTTTCAATACCTTTTTTCCAAATTTTATGCAAATGCGCTGGAATCATAGGTTTGAAGTGTGCTAGCAACAAGGAACTTAATTTTTTTAGATTGTAGAATAGGGGAGTTTTATTTCCATTCAACAAGGCTTGAATACAAGCATCATTGTATTTTTTGAATTGTGTTTTCAGCATCTTTCTGAAACCTTCTTCTTTCATCTTCTGCATGAAAATATGGATCATTGGCTGTGTTTCACTAGGTTTACCACTATCCAAAAGAAAAATTGCACCTTTATTCTCTTTGGGTGTATTAGGCAAGCCTACCATGTCCATTTCTGTTTTTGATTTTTGTAAAACAGGTAAATTAAAATAACAAATCAGCGGATCCAATCCTGAACTTTTCCCATGGAAATGGCTTTCCATTTTACCCAAAAGGTTTTTAAGATTGACCAACTTTTCTTTAGTAGGACTTGAAGCGTCAGGAATGTCTTTTTTATAGCGGTCATAAATAGCCGCCACCAATGCACCCGAGCTACCTACGCCAAAACCTTGTGGAATGGAAGACTTAAAAGATAAGCCTCTTTGGATATCGTCTTCAAATAAATCTAGGTGAAGATATGTATCAAAATTGTGCGCAGGATGATTGACTAAAAATTGACAGAATGCCTTTAAACTACTATTGGACAAATCGTTTTGTTCCTCAAAGGTTAAAGCCCCCTTGTATGAGCCAAAAGGGATGGAAAGACCCATAGAATCTTCTATAATTCCATATTCACCAAACAAAAGAATCTTAGCGTAATATAAGCTGTTTTTTAACACGTTAGTTTAGTTTTTTTGGTCCCTCGCCTATATGGTCACAAATGTAAGCACCATTTTCACAAAAAGTAGTAAGTTCTTTTTGTACAAACTTTTCTACCAAATCTTTATCTTTATTTAAGTGAATTAAATGCACATTGGCTCCTGCATCTAGTGTAAAAACTGCCCATAGCTTATTTTGTTCTCTCCAAGCCCATAATTTTTGAATGATATTTAGAGTATTGGGTTTCATTAAAACAAAATATGGAATTGAACTTTGCATTAGTGCGTGTAAACTCAACGCCTCAGATTCAATAATTTTTTTAAGGCCTTCTTTATCACCATCCATCAGGCGTTCTTGACATTCTATGTAGTTGTTGTTTGCTTGATGGAGTCTTCCTTGTTTGTAAAAGTGGTTTTCAACAAGAGCATGTCCTGACGAACTGGAAACAGCTTTTTCTTGGTTCTCTACCAACAAAATAGTATCTCTAAGATCATGAAAAGTGGGATGAATATTTGTATTTGGGATAGGAGTGGCAAAATCTTCAGTGTATTCCTTGCTAGTCGTTCCCTTCAAAGAACCCCAACTAACAAATCCACCATAAATAGATCTTGCCGCCGACCCAGAACCTAGTCTTGCCCAAGTGGAAGCACGCTGTTTAAAAAGTTCGTCTAAAGGTTCGTTATTTATTTGCGCATAAATATCAGCAATGCATAGTGCTAAAGCCGCAAAACCAGAAGCTGAAGAAGCAATTCCACTACCATGAGGAAATGTATTGTGTGTGTAAATATCTATCTTGTAGTCATTGATTTCATTAAACTCAGGGCTTATTCTATCTATAAATGCGTTTATTTTTGGCAGGAAATTGTCATTTTTTTCACCTTTAACGAAACAACTGGTCTTGCCGACTCCTTTTCTAAATACCACGCGAGTTACTGTATGGCAAACCGAAAGACTAAAGCTAAGGTTAGGATTTATTGGTTTCTGTAAACCTTTCTTCCCCCAGTATTTAACCAAGGCAATGTTTGATGGAGCTTTATAGCTTACTTCATACTTTTCCATGTGTCAAAAAGTTGGTCAAATGTTAAAATAGTATCAAAACCTTTGTTTTTAAAATAGGTCATATCTTCTGAATTACCTGTGGCCAGAAAAAAATCTCCTCCCCAAGCTCCGAGGCTTTTGACAAGTCCGTTAAATTGTGGGAATGTTTTTGCCAAAGGATCTTTTTTAAGTTGTTGGGCAAGCAATAATTCATGTCTTGTTAAGAGCGATTCAAATTCTTCTAATTTTGAGCAGTTACTTAAATCAAAGCCAATTTGACTGATTTGATCAATTAAATGTATATTAGGTTTTTTGAGGGCTCTATAATTTCGGATTTGTTCTTGAGAATTTTGTTTTCTGTTTTGATAAATAAAGAACAATTTGTCTTTAAATTTCCAACGTAATTCAACACTTGTTATGGTTCTTTTTCTATTTATATTTTGGTATAAAATGGGTGTTTTATGTTGTGCTATTGCTACATCATAACCGCTTCCACCAAAGCTATATTCTAAAAGCTTGTAGGCATTGACACCACTCCAGGCTGCCAAGGTTGCAATTAACGAGCTACTGGATCCAAGCCCCCAGTCCCTATTGAATTTCAAGCTAGTTTTTATGTAATAATCCGTGTGCTTTTGAAAGATATTTGGTTTGTTTTTTAAGATTATCTGCAGAAGTTTGACTAAGACATCAGATGTATAATTATTCTCAGTTGATATACATTCAATGTTTATGTCATTAATTGCAAATTTTGCAGAAAACCATTGGGTTCTGTTATGGTCGTAGCTCGTCCAAAATAATTTTGGTTTTGTGTTTATTTCGCCCTCAACGACTTCAAGGTATTGCCCGTATTTACATGGTAACCCTAATGCATGAGCACCATCTAAAACTAAATATTCGCCGCTAATCATTAGCTTCCCAGGAGCATAAAACTTCATGATTTTTTTCTGAGGTCATTTAAGGCTTGAACAATTTTATTATGATGTGCGACATCGTTTTTAAAGTGTTCAATCATTTTTATTTTTTCTTCTTTGGTTGCTTCGAGCTGGTTTAAGACATTTAGCAGGTGCATTTTCATGTGACCTTTTTGAATACCTGTTGTGGTAAGGCTTCTGAGAGCGGAAAAGTTTTGCGCCAAGCCAACTGCAGCAGTTATTTTCATTAAATCTTCTGCATTTGGATTGCCTAGGAGATGATGACTAAATTTTACCATTGGATGCAGCTTGGTAATTCCACCAACAGTGCCTAATGCGATGGGAATCTCGATCCAAAATGAAAGTTCACCATTTGAAATCTCTGCATGTGTTAGACTTCTGTATTGACCACTTCTCCCGGCATAGGCATGGGCACAAGCTTCTACTGCACGATAGTCATTACCTGTCGCTACAATTACACTGTCTATACCATTCATTATACCTTTGTTATGTGTAACCGCTCTGTATACTTGTGTTTCTGCAATTTCTATAGCCCTCAAAAACTTTTCAGCAAAAATCTGAGGTGAAATGTCTGTTCCTGAAACCATACTTTTTATTGGAGCATTTACTTCGCAGCGCACCAAGCACTCTGGAGTATAATTACTTAATATACACATAATGATTTCCACATTAGGGTGAGACAGTGTGCTGTGGAATATCTCTTCCTCGAGGATTTTAGCCATTTTTTCTAAAACTGTGTTAATGAAATTTGCACCCATGGCATCGCAGGTATCAAAGCTTGCTTCAATTTGATAGTAATTATCTATATCACTTGTTTTGTCAATTAGCTGAACATCAATTATCCCACCACCTCTTTTTCTCATGTTATCCGTTAATCCTTCTGTTTGAGTAAAGAACTTAGTTTTTATATGATGAAAAAAGTTTTGGAGTTCTTCGGTATGTATACCTTTCCAAAGAAAATGTACATGACCAAGTTTTTTCTTTGTGACCACTGTTGCTTTAAAGCCCCCTCTATCTATCCAAAATCTTGCAGATTTAGCAGCTGCAGCGACCACTGAACTTTCTTCAATAGCCATAGGAACACAATAAATATTATTATTTATTTTAAAATTAGGAGCTATACCATAGGGTAAATAGAAGTTAGAAATGGCATTTTCTATAAATTCATCGTGAATATTTTGGAGTTTATCATCGTTATTCCAATATTTTTTCAGTGTGGCTAAACTGTCTTTGGTATGGTCAAAATAATTCCTAATTACCCAATCAATTTTTTCTTTCTTATCAAGTTTAGAAAAACCTGATATTTTTTTGTTTTTGTTATTTGTCAAAATTTCTTAAAGGTTTTGGAGACAAAAGTTGGGAAGCCATTTGTAATCCTTTGATTTGATATTCTACAAATTGATCGAGGACTTCGAAGCTTTTATTGGCTCTTTGTAACATGGCCCAAGCCTGCCCATATATTGCGTTTGATTTAATCAGTGAGGTAAAGTAAAACCCGTCAAGAAAAGTTTTGATTCCACCGGAAACAATTATTGTTTTTGTATTGGTTTCAGCAAGGTTTTCTAAAATGTCGTTACAAAATATTACCATTTCCTCCGCTTTATGACCTAGGTTGGCAATGAGACCAAAATTTTCAAGCATATGAGGAGAATTCCGCATCAATTCTAGAAGGGCAAAATTGGTTCCACCAAGCGCGCCAAAGTCAATTGCAGTTATGGGGAGCTTAAAAAGTTCATTGAGTGATTTTGGTCCCATTCCTTGTCCAACTTCTTTCACAATAAGTTGAATGTCAAGCTTATTTAATAAGCTTTTTAGCGTATCCAAAGGGGCTTGCTCAATGGTGTCTCCTTCTGGTTGAAGCCACTCTTGAAGGGGGTTTATATGCACAATTAATCCATCTGTTTCGGTTTTGTCTATTAGTTCGGAAATTTTTTCCCATCGTCCAGATTTTGCAATTTTTTCTATTTGTGCAATGCCTAAATTGGCGTAAAAGGGGATTTCATTTCCAATATGTTTTCTTAGTTGGAAATCTTCCAAATATTCGTTGTTTTCCAAAATTATTCGGCAAGATCCTAAACCCATTCCAAGCCCATACTTTCCGCAAACTTTCCCTAAATTTTGGTTGATATGTTTTGCTTTGCCGGTTCCGCCTGTCATACTACTTATCCAAATAGGCGCTCGCATTTCTTTTTTACCTAAAGGACTTTTCTGTAAAGGTGGCATTTGAGTCCCTTGCAAAATTGGCTCATAGAAGAAGCGGTTGTCAGCTCTTTCAATTTGTGACTTAAGCGCCATGTCGATGTGGTCTTTTTTACGTTGAGAAGTATCTTTATTACTCAAAATCTAGGCAAAGAAAGTAGATTTCCTAAGAATAATAATTGCTTATCACCACTCAATTTGCACTCTATAGCCAGAATGGCTCCTAATATTTATGGCTTTGTGGTTATCAAATATCAGATATTGACCCTTAATTGCGGTTAGTATCCCTTCTATAATGTCAACTTTTTCCAACTTAAAACTCTTTATTTTTTCAGGCCATTGAAGGTGAGGATAGCTGATGTCGTGCACTTTTTCATTGTACAAGATATAAGGCTCAAAGTCTTCTGGAATTTTTTCTAACAACTTGTCCCAAGCTTCATTTAGATTTCCCTTAAACACTGATTGATTCTTGAGCATTTTTTGCCAAGCAGTTTTGTCTTTGACAAAATTTTTCAATTCAACTTCAATTAGTCCCGCTGCCTGTCGATAAGGAGTTTCAGCAATTTTTAAGGCCTGTGTTGCTCCTTGGTCTATCCAGCGTGTCGGCACTTGGGTATTCCTTGTAACCCCAACTTTTAGGTCACTTGTATTGCTCAGGTAGATAGTATGGGGCGTTAAATGATGTTTTTTTTCCCACTCGTAGTCTCTTAGGGCAACCCCCTCATGAATTCTACTTAGCTCTGGTCTCATTATACTCGGGACAGCAAGTGGAGATTCCATAAATTCTTGGTAGCTTAATCCTTCCCCAAAAACTTTATTTAATTTCTTACCTGAAATGATACTATTCATATAACCCATCCACTTAACACGTATATCTTTTCCTAATAAATTATTCATTGATATCGTTTGTTCAGGCTCTAGAATATCATGAAGTTCCAAACTATAGCTTACTGGAATTGTAAGCTCGGATTTCATTTTTCTAAGATTGCCTTCGGCTTTCATTATTGTTTTATGAGTATGTCCTCTAAAACCTTGCCATTTTGTAGCTCAATTCTTATATAGTAATGACCAATTGGAATTTGTGTAATTGAAAATCTTTCATTTGGTAATTGTCCCTTTTGTTGCCAAACTAATTTTCCGAGAAGGTCTGTGAGGTATAATGTGTAGGGTTGAAAATCATTTTTGAATTCAACATTCATGTAGTTTCTTGCTGGGTTAGGTAGTATCCTAACCGTTCCATTTTCTATCGATGCAATAGATAAGTAATGTCTGACACTGTCTTGAATTGTATTTTCTCCGCATTTATTTATTGCTGTAAGACTTACCAAATAGTTCCCTCTATCAAATCGATGTCGAGGATTTTCTAAATTTGATTTTGAGCCGTTTCCAAAATCCCAAATATAGTTATCTGCTAATTTGCTTTCGCTGGTGAAATCAATCGTCATGCTACTAGGGTCTTCTAAGGAGACTGAATAACTGAATGCCGCCAAAGGTTTGGACTCAACCAACACATTATAATTTATAGAATCTAAAACATTGGTATTTTTTTCAGAAATTACCAAAGTGATTTTATAATTTCCAGTTTGACTAAACATAAGATTAGGACTTGGTGAATTTTCATTTGTTCCATTAATAAACTGGAAATTATTTGGCGTAATAGTCCATTTCCACGATTGTATTTTACCTCCACTTTTATCTTTTATAAAAAGCGAGTCAGCTGTACATAAGTTAAATTGGCTTAGTTCTGCTCCAGGTTTTAAAATATTAGGAAAAAAGACATTTGAGGTGAAAATTCCTCTTCCATGAGTTGCAACAGCTACAAGATTGTCCGACGATCTAATTTTAAGCATATCGCACCTAACATTTGCAAGACCAGAATTGGTTGGTTGCCAGTCTACAGAGTTAGCCGAAAGATTGTTCGTACTCCAAACGCCTACTTCTGTAGCTAGAAGAGCTTGGTTGCTGTCAAGCGGATTGAAAAGTGCCCATCTAATAGGCATATCTGGTAAATTGCCTTCCTTATTGACCCAGCTATTGCCTCCATTTGTTGTTTCCCAAACGCTTTTTACTCCGTAATTGGAGAATACCACAAGTAAATGGTCTTCACTCTCCCCGATAGCGATACTTGAAATATATCCGCTTGGGAGACTATTTTGAGGGTCTATGTTGACAGATACTGGTGCGGTATGGGCGTTACTAATTTTGTAGATATCTCCTAAGTCTGTTCCAACGAAAAGTGTATTGTTGGAATACGGTGAAACGATCAGGAGAGACAGTTGTCTATCGTTTGTTTTATCTCCAAGAATTTGAATGGTATCCACACTGTATGCACCTGTTATGTTGCGTATTCTAAACAATTTTTCTTTGCTTGAAGCTGCATATAATATTTTGGCATTATCGTCATAGTCTGCAGGGTTGATGAATCTGCCAGTTCCATCAAATGTCAATCTTTGGAATTGTTGACCACCATCTGAAGATAAATACCAACTATTTCTCACATAAGAGCTAATAGCATAAGTGCTGTCTTGTTGATCTACAAAGCAAAAACCCCCATCGCCTCCTGAAACTTTAGAGGTGCTGTTTATGCCTAAAGCAACAAACTTGTGGGTTCCATTGTCCTGTGTGCCGCCAAAAAGAGTTGAGCTATTTTCATTTGGATTAAGTGCTACCGAGTAAAACTGGGTAACATTGTATCCGTTATTACGTTCATAAAAATTGGGCGGGGAGCTGCTAGAGGCGTCGTCCGACAGAGAAACTCCTCCATCATTTCCAAACAAAATTTGGTTGCTGTTGCTTGGGTGAAATACGATGGCGTGTTGATCGGCATGAAGGTAATCTAAGCCAAACCCTCCGTACCAATGTGAAATGGTCGACCAAGTGTTTCCCCCATTGGTGCTTCGATGAAAGTCTATTCCACCAGCAAAAACGGTGTTGGCATTGTTTGGGTGAACGCCCAAGATAAGATTGTACCATGCTTGGTTGCGGGTGAAGTGAATTTTGTTATCATTTGTGTACTTAGGAATGGCCAAAGAAGTCCATGAATTTCCTCCATTATCTGATCTGAAAAATCCGGCGATATTTCTTTCTGAATTTGCACCAATGACGTAAAGCACATTTGGGTTACTTGGCGCACAGGCAAGCTCTATTCGGTAAGCATTTACTGTAAATGGTATCGATATTTCAGACCAATTATTGCCTCCATTTGCAGATTTATATAATTTCCCTTGGTTAAAAATTTTCCCAACACTTGCGTATAAGTCGTTATTACTAGCTATTTCTATGTCGCTAAAAAATCCATTTAGTTTTTTTGTCCAGCTTAATCCTTTATTGTCTGAGAAAAACAAACCGCCGTTGGTCGCGACAAAAATTCGATTGTTCTGATTAATAACAATTTTTTGTACATAAGTGAAGTTCCCGTTGTTTTTGGTGGAAGTAAGTTGGTTCCAAGTTTTTCCGGCATCTTTGGTAGTCCAAATACCATCCCCTCTCACGGCGTCAATATTGTTCCAACCTTCTCCTGTGCCTACATACCATTCGTTACTATCGGATGGGTTGTGCGTGATTGTTGTGATGGCGAGGTTGGGCCAAAAGTCATTTATTTTATGCCATTGGCTGTCAGCTTTTGTGATGTCATTATTGAACCAAAGCCCCCCAGCTACGCCGCCTGCCCAAACTTTTTTATAACCATTTGCTTTATCCGTTGGGTCATACATGAGTGCTCTTGTCCGGCCGCCAAAATTGTTGGGTCCCCTTTCCGTCCATCGTGTTGAAGGTATTGCCGCTTTATGGAGGCGTTTACTGTATTCATTGACGTATTTTATCACTTTAAACCTTTGCTGGTGAGGTACCGTGAAAGTATATGGATTGACAATCATTCTAAAATTATGTAATTCGGCAAGGTCTGGCCGATCATATTTTGGTAAAAAATCAAGTTTTTCTTGGCTTATATTTTCGTATTTAGCATAGGGGTGTTTTTTCCAAAAACGTCTGAATTTTCGTTGGTCCTTCTTTTTACTTCCAGTTTGAGCAGCTACCAATGTGCTTAAAATTAGTGAGACAAAAAGAAATGAAACAAATTTTGTAATTTTCATTGGGTTACGAAATTAGGTTAAAAATAAAAGAACAAAGTTGAACAAAAAAAGATGGGATAATAAATAAATGGAATGCTACAATTACTTTTGAAATCTAGCACCCGTAGTTCAACTGGATAGAATACCAGATTTCGGCTCTGGGGGTTGGGGGTTCGAATCCTCCCGGGTGCGCTACTTTTTTGTTGTCATTGTGCCCCAACTTACTTTTGGTTTTATTTAGCGCTTTGATTGTGTAGTTCTCTAAGGGTTACCTTATGAACATGGAATAATTATTAGCATAAAAACATTTATTCTGTGCTTTTTTATTCTACGCTAACACCCTATTCTTTTATTAATGAAACAGAATAATGTTTGTTTAATAAATCTATTTTCCTTTTTATTGGATTTATTCAGTTCAATCCTACAGACAGTTTAGTTGCGTATTTTCTATTTAATGCCAACGCAAATGATTCAATAGGAGGTGGTCATGATGGAACAGTTTGTAAAGCTACTTTAACCAATGATAGGTTTGGGAATTCATATTTAGCCTTGAAGTTTGACGGAATAAACAAGCATATAAATACTTTTTCTAAGCGTTGTACCAATAATCCCTATCTAAGCTTCTAAGGTGGATTGCTTCTGCAATGTTTTCAGCTTTTATTTTTTCCTCTCCGTGTAAATCTGATATAGTTCTTGCAACCTTTCGAATTCTGTCATAGGCACGAGCGCTAAGGTTGAGCTTTTTCATGGCATTGTTTAGTAAGTTGGTGCACTGCTTGTCTAAATGACAAAATTTATTCATCTCTTTCGCATCCATTTGCGCGTTGCAATGAAGCGAACTATGTGTAAACCTATTTTCTTGAATTTTTCGGGCTCTTAAAACACGCTGTCTAATATCTGCCGATGTTTCACCTTCTTGATGTTCTGATAGTTTGTCAATTTCTACCGGAGTAACTTCTACGTGCAAGTCTATTCGGTCAAGTAGCGGGCCAGAAATTTTGCTCATATATTTTTGTACCATGCCGGGAGCACACTTACACTCTTTATTTGGATGATTGAAGAACCCACATGGACAAGGATTACTCGAAGCAATGAGGGTGAAATTGCATGGATACTCTACAGAAAACTTAGCTCTGGATATATTGATTTTTCGCTCTTCTAATGGTTGTCTTAAGACTTCTAAAACTGTCCTTTTAAATTCGGGCAATTCATCTAAAAATAATACACCGTTGTGTGCAAGCGATATTTCTCCTGGCTGAGGAATATTACCCCCCCCAACCAAAGCTACATCGCTAATGGTGTGGTGTGGTGACCTAAAGGGTCTTTGTGCAACTAAACTTGCTTCTTTTTCTAATAGTCCACTTATAGATTGAATTTTTGTTGTTTCCAGTGCCTCATGAAGACTTAAAGGTGGAAGAATAGAAGGTAAACGCTTGGCCAACATAGTTTTACCGGCTCCTGGTGGTCCGATTAATATAACGTTATGTCCGCCAGCTGCTGCAATCTCTAAGGCGCGTTTTATATTTTTTTGGCCTTTTACCTCGGCAAAATCATATGGATATTGTTTTTGATTTTCTGAGAATTCTTCTCGTGTATCTACAAAAGTTCTTTTTAGTACTTTTTCATTCTTAAAGTGACCAACTAAGTCGCGAATATGTTCTATACCGATAACATCCAGGTTATTTACAATAGCAGCCTCTCTGGCGTTTGATTTTGGCAGAAAAAAACGTTTAAAACCTTCTTCTCGAGCCTGAATAGCAATAGGTAATGAACCTTTAATTGGAAGTACACTTCCGTCCAAAGATAACTCACCCATGATGATGGTATCTTTTAGGTTTTTAGCATCAATTTGTTCGGAAGCGGCCATTATACCCATGGCTATGGTGAGGTCATAAGCAGAACCTTCTTTGCGAATGTCAGCTGGTGCCATATTGATTACAATTTTCTTTCGAGGCATTTTGTAATCGTTATGCTTGAGCGCGGTTTCAATGCGGAGTTGACTTTCTTTTATTGCATTGTCAGGTAAACCAACGATATAGTAGTTGATTCCTGGTGCTATTTCTACTTCTACGGTAATTGTAGTAGCACTCACTCCAAAAACAGCACTTCCGTAGGTTTTTACTAACATAGTTTCTCAAATATGGCTTATTTACATAAAGTTCGAAAACTAATTTATAAGTAAAAGTTGCTTAAATACTTAAATTTCATTGTTTTTAATTTATTTAATCTCATTATAGTGTCTTAGCTTTTTTAAACAGCTAGTGATCAAATGATTGTATTGATAAACTATCCTTGTTTTATACTTTACCCTATAGATGCAGAAACTGGAATAATTAAAAGAAAAATTAAATTTGTCTTCAATGCTTATTTCAAACAATAGTTCTCGTAAGATACTCCGTCTAATACTTCTTTTGGGTATTGTAATGTTTACAAGACCTTTTTTGAATGCTCAGACTGTAGCCAACGATATTCGAGGCACTTGGCTAGTCGACGAAAAAGATGCCCATATAAAAATTTATTTGGCTAAAAATGGCAAATATTACGGCAAAATAGTTTGGTTGAATGAACCAAATGAAAAAGATGGCACGCCAAAAATTGATGATGAAAATCCAAATCCTAAATTACAAAGCCGACCACTTTTAGGTTTGCTAATGCTTAAAGGTTTTTCTTTTAATGAACAGGCAAAAGAATGGAGTGGAGGTACAATTTACGACTCACGAGCGGGAAAAACGTATGACGCCTACATGAAATTTGCCGATGAAAACAAGACCACGCTTAAATTAACTGGCTATATAATGGGAATCCGTCAATTTGGAAAAACAACAACTTGGACTAGGGCAAATTAAAGATCTTTGGTAAGCCCTTTTACCACTTTATAGCCGTCTAAAAATTCTTTGGCAACAATTCTCAAAAAAGTATAAAGAGGTATAGCAAAAATCATTGCTAAAGGTCCTGCCAAAGTAGCAGTTATCATTGATACGGTGAATATTTCAAGTGGATGGGCTTTTACGCTTCTTGAAAAAATAGTGGGTTGTAAAATAGCATTGTCAATAATTTGAGCTGTAATAAAAACTAGTAAAGCCTTAAGTAGGTGATTCATCAATGGTGCCGGGAAAGTCATATCAATATGTCCAGTAAAAGTCAAAAATAGGCCTAGAATGCCACCAATAATTGGCCCTATGTATGGTATTACATTTACCATTGAATAAAGAAATGCTATAAAAAATGCATTATGAACGCCAAAAATGCTCAAACCCAAAAATACAACGGTGAATACGCAACTAAATTGAACCAATAAACCAATAAAGTATCTCGACAACAATTGCTTTGTCCGTGAAATTATATTTTCGATTTGAACAAGGTATTTATCTGGAGAAAGTGCAACTATACTATTGTTCAAAATGTAGCTGTCCTTAAGTAAGAAAAAAGATATGAAGGTTATGGAAAAAAGCCAGACAAAAATACGTCCAAGCTGCGCCAAAATAGAATTTAAAAAAAGCGGAACATTCTGCATGTCGAAATAGGACAAAAACCCTTTTTGGATGTCTGATGAGCTTGGAATGGAAACACCATTTTTTTCTAGTCGATTCAAAAATGTAAATAGTTCATTTTGAATGACATCAAATACATTGCTGTAATTAGCATTTGCCAAAACCTCTGCCTGTTTGGCTAGTGTTGGAATTAGTAACCATGCTAAACCAATAAATAGGGAAATAATAAAAATTAATGTGATAAAGGCTTTAATACCATTCGGTAAGGATTTTTTTCTTATTTCAAGTTTTCCTAAAGCTTTGAACAAAGGCCTTCCCAGAAGAGAAAAAATTACGCCTACCACAAAATACCCTACCACAATTCGAAGCTTCCATAAGGCAAATCCTAAAAACAAAAGCCCTACGAAAACAGCAATATTTCTGAAAACTTTATTTATCATTTATCAAGTCAGCGCATAATTCAATTAATACGCCCAAAGTATCTTTAGGATGCAAGAAAGCTATTTCTTTTTTATCCGCTCCTATTTTTGGTTGATTGTGAATCAAATTTATACCCCTAGATGCATAAAAATCTAAGCTTTTTTGAATGCCATAAACATCAAAAGCGATATGATGTATACCTTCACCTTTTTTTTCTAAAAATTTGTAAATCGTACTCTCTTTCGAGGTGGGGCATAAAAGTTCTATTTTACAATCACCCACCTTGTAAAATACAGTGCTAACTTTTTCCGAATCAACGATTTCAGTTTTGTAGGGTTCTGTTCCTAATAATAGATTAAATTTTGGAATGGCCACAGTCAAATTTTTTACAGCAATTCCAATATGATCAATTTTATTTATCATTCATTCAAAACTTTAGAAACATTTACAAAGATAGGAGGTTATATTTGTACATGGATTTAATCTAAATAAATCCAGGAAAACTAAGTATGGTTAAGCTGCCTATATATCTTGATAATAATTCAACTACACCTATGGATCCAAGGGTTTTGGATGCCATGATGCCTTATTTTACTCAAAATTTTGGAAATGCAGCAAGTAGAAATCATCCATTTGGTTGGAAAGCTGAAGAAGCTGTAGATTATGCTCGTGAGCAAATTGCCCAACTTATTGGTGCCAACGAAAAAGAAATCATATTTACCTCGGGGGCTACAGAGTCAAATAACTTGGCGATAAAAGGTGTTTTAGAAATGTATGCTAGAAAAGGTAATCATATCATAACGACCAATACTGAACATAAGGCCGTTTTAGATGCCTGTAAACATGCAGAAAAAATGGGTGCAGAATTAACCTATTTGGAAGTTGAAGAAAATGGAATACTTGATCTTCAAAAATTACAAGAAGCGATCAAACAAAATACAGTATTAATTTCTGTTATGTGGGCCAATAATGAAATTGGAGTTATTCAGCCTGTGCAGGAAATATCAAGAATGGCTAAGGAAAGGGGCGTACTTTTTCATACCGATGCTACGCAGGCAGTAGGCAAAATACCTGTAAACGTTATCGAAGATGGTATTGATTTGATGAGCTTTACTGCACACAAAATGTATGGACCAAAAGGTATTGGAGCTTTATACGTTAGAAGAAAAAATCCAAGAGTTAAAGTAAGCGCGCAAATAGATGGAGGAGGACATGAGCGGGGTATGCGTTCAGGAACATTAAATGTGACAGGCATTGTGGGATTTGGCGCAGCTTGTAAATTATGTAGGGAGGAGATGAATGAAGAATCAAAAAGGTTGGCAAAGCTTAGAGATAAACTTGAGAATGCGCTTTTGGCATTAGAAGAAAGTTACGTAAATGGAAGTAAAGAAAATCGTCTTCCTCATTGTACCAACGTTTCATTCAAATTTGTTGAAGGCGAAGGGTTGATGATGGCTATGCATAATTTAGCTGTTTCATCAGGTTCTGCTTGTACTTCTGCAAGTCTAGAGCCTAGTTATGTTTTGAAAAATCTCGGACTTGATGATGAATTAGCTCATAGCTCTATCCGCTTTGGATTGGGCAGATACACATCGGAAGCAGAAATAGACTATGCAATCGAACACGTTACCCAAGCAGTAAATAAATTAAGAGATATGAGTCCCTTGTGGGAAATGCATAAAGAAGGAATAGATTTGCAAAAAGTAGATTGGCAAGAACATTAAATAAATTATGGCATATTCAGATAAAGTATTAGATCATTATAACAATCCAAGAAATGTAGGTGTACTCGATAAGAGCGCCAAAAATGTTGGCACAGGGCTTGTTGGTGCGCCAGAGTGTGGCGACGTTATGCGTTTACAAATTGAAGTTGACGAGAAAACAGGTGAAATTACAGAGGCAAAATTTAAAACTTTTGGTTGTGGCTCTGCCATTGCCTCAAGTAGCTTGGCAACGGAATGGATAAAGGGAAAAACTGTAGATGATGCATTAAAAATAGACAACATGGAAATTGTTGAGGAACTTTCCTTACCTCCGGTCAAAATTCATTGCTCCGTTTTAGCAGAGGATGCAATAAAATCTGCTATCAATGACTACAGAAAAAAACAAGGATTAGAGCCTATTCATTTGGAAAACGAACACTAAAGAAGTATGATAACAGTATCAGAAAAAGCACATCAACAGCTGGCTAAGTTAAAGGAAGAAGGTGGAATACAAATTGACTATTTCCTTAGAGTTTCTGTTGTTGGCGGTGGTTGCTCAGGTTTGTCATACAAATTAGACTTTGACAATGAAAGTAAAGAAGATGATCAAATCTTCGAGTCGGGTGGTGTAAAAGTTGTTTGTGATATGAAAAGTTTCCTTTACCTGTGTGGCACAGAATTAGACTTTACAGATGGATTGAACGGAAATGGATTTCAATTCAACAACCCAAATGCTTCTCGAACTTGCGGCTGCGGTGAAAGTTTCTCAATTTAATTGAAGGGATTTAAAAAAAAACTGCCTACAAAAGTTTGCGCTAGTTGCAATAGACCCTTTTCATGGAGAAAAAAATGGGAAAAAAACTGGAATAACGTAAAATATTGTAGCAAGGCATGCAAACAAAATAAAGTTCTCTAAAACTTTTTACTTTCACTTTCGCTTTCTTATTGTGCATTCAATAAAATCTTTACGTCTTGTTTTGGGTGATCAACTAAACAGACATCACAGTTGGTTCAAAGAAACAGATGATACAGTGCTGTATTGCATGATGGAAGTTCGCTCAGAAAGTGAGTATGTAAAACATCACATCCAGAAAATTGTGGGAATATTTGGCGCTATGCGCGACTTTGCGAATGCGCTAAAAAAGCAAGGACATCGAATACACTATCTGAAGATTTCTGACAGAAACAACAAACAGAGTTTTGTTGCAAATCTTCTAGAGATTAAAGAACAATATGGCATTCAAGATTTCGCTTACCAAGAACCTGATGAATACCGTTTAGATATGGTATTAAAATCAGCTGCAAATGAGCTGGGAATACCTTCAAAAGTTCATTCAACCCAACATTTCCTGACTCAAAGAGATGAACTACAAGTATTTTTCGAGGGGAAGAAGACTTACTTAATGGAGTCTTTTTACCGATCACAAAGAAAGAAGCATAAGATATTAATGGATGCTGCTAAGCCAGTAGGAGGTAAATGGAACTATGATGTTGAAAATCGAAAAAAATTAAAAGATCTGAGCATTATACCCGAACATAAAATACCTAAAAACAACATAATGCCTATTTATGATGAAGTGATTAACGCCAATCTACCTTTTATTGGTAGCATAGATGCCAACAACTTTATTTGGCCCATAAATCCTATCCAAGCAGAAGATATATTTGATACATTTCTTCAAACCCAGTTGCCTTTTTTTGGCACCTATCAAGACACCATGGTACAGAGCAACTGGATGTTATTTCACAGTCGAATTTCATTCGCATTAAATACCAAAATGCTTAACCCATTCCATATTATTCAGCGAGCTGAAAAGCACTGGAAGGAGAATCAAGAGAAGATTGGTATTGCTCAAGTCGAGGGATTTATTAGACAAATTTTGGGCTGGAGAGAGTATATGCGTGGGGTTTATTGGGCGCAGATGCCAAGCTATGCAAACAAGAATTATTTTTACCACACTAGAACTTTGCCTAATTACTTTTGGTCTGGCGATACCAAGATGAATTGTATTGGCACGGTGGTGAATCAATCTCTAGAAAATGCCTATGCGCATCATATCCAAAGACTCATGGTGACAGGCAATTTTTTACTAATGGCGGGAGTAAACCCTAGTTATGTTGATGAATGGTATTTGGGTATATATATTGACGCGTTTGAGTGGGTAGAAATTACAAATACAAGAGGAATGAGTCAGTTTGCAGATGGTGGAATTGTAGCAACAAAACCATATATTTCAACTGCCTCATATATTAATAAAATGGGCGACTATTGTGCAAATTGTCAATATGATAAAAATGAAAAAACAGGCCCCAAGGCTTGTCCTTTCAATAGCTTGTATTGGAATTTTTTAGATCAGAATAAAGAAAAACTTCAAAATAACCCAAGAATGGCAATGATGTACAGAGTATGGGGTAAATTTTCGGTTCATGATCAGCAAAATATCCTTTCCCAAGCTGAATATTATTTAGATCATTTAGAAGAACTGTAATTTTTCAGATATGTATATAATTAGATACACTTTGCAAAAGTTATTGCGATAACTCATAGGTTGTCCCCAATTTTTTTTAAGCCCGTAATTTTACTTCAATTTCGAATTATATAGTGCTATCATTTACTGATTTAGGCCTTCCCGAACCCATAACGCGGGCCATCAAAGAATTGGGTTTTCAGAAACCAACCGAAATTCAAGAAAAGGCTCTTATAAGTCTTTTAGATAAGGATATCGACCTAATAGGTTTGGCTCAAACTGGAACTGGAAAAACAGCCGCTTTTGGCTTGCCATTGTTGTCAAAAATTGATCCTCAAAAAAGGCACGTTCAGGCTCTAATTTTATCTCCTACTAGAGAATTGGGTCAACAAATTGCTGAGCAGATGCAACTTTTTGGAAAATACATTTCAAATATGGGTATTATGGCTGTTTACGGTGGAGCTTCTATCACCAATCAAATAAAGGATTTGAAAAAAGCCAAGCAGATTGTGATCGCAACACCTGGAAGGTTAAATGATCTTATAAGAAGAAAAGCGATACAATTGGAAAATGTTGACTATGTAATCTTAGATGAAGCAGATGAAATGTTGAATATGGGTTTCAAAGAGGACTTAGATATCATACTAAGTCATACCCCAATGAGCAAAAAAACTTGGCTTTTTTCTGCAACTATGCCTTCAGAAATTGAAAGAATAACCTCCAACTATATGGATGATCCTTTCCGGATTCAAGTAAGTAAAAAAAATGAGGTAAATAAAAATATTAGCCATAGATATAGTGTAGTAACACGCGCAAACAAAAACGAAGCGTTGCGTAGATTTTTAGATCTATACAGCGATACAAGAGCTGTAATTTTTTGCAGAACAAAAGCCGAAACCCAGACATTGGCAGACGAATTAATCTATAAAAATTATAAAGCTGACGCACTGCACGGTGATCTAAGTCAAAAACAAAGAGATATGGTGATGGATAAATTTAGAAAAAATGAAATCCACTACCTAATTGCAACTGATGTGGCCGCAAGAGGAATTGATGTTAGTGATATTAGTCATGTTTTTCATTTTAATATTCCAGACCTCGCAGCCTATTACACACATAGAAGTGGACGAACAGCTAGAGCAGGGAGGCAGGGAGTTTCTATTTTATTTATTAATGGACGTGAAAATCACAAATTGAAAAGATTAGAAAAAGATTTAAATATTCAATTTGAAGCGCTAGAAATCCCTCAAATGCAACAGATTGCCGATAAATATTTGGAACGTTGGTGTCAAGAAGTATTGAGTAGCAGTTCCAAAAAAATAAACCCCATTTTACTCAGTAAAGCGTCAATTTTGTTCGGAAATTTATCAAAAGATGAACTTCTGGCAAAAGTATTAACACTTCAACTCGTAAAGTTAAACTTTGGTGAAACCAAAGATATCAACGAAAAAATAAATCAGACGAATTCTAAACATGCTTCAAAGCCCGAAGGAAGAAGAAATAAGAAGAGTAAAAATCAGTTTAAGAGTAAATCAGCGAATCCCAATACCCATTCAAACAACTTTAAGAAAAGAAAGGCAAAGCCGAAGAATAAGAAGGGTAGAAAAAGTTAATGCGCTTCTTTCTTGTATAGATGCACGTCTCTTTGAGGAAAGGGAATTACCACATTATTTTCTTTGAATTTTTGATTGATTTGAAAGCGCAAGTCACTTTGTACATCCTCAATAAATAAGATTTCTAAGCTCCAGAAAAATACTTCAAATTTCAAAGAAGAATCTCCAAATTCATTGAACCTTACAAAAGGTGGTTTATTTGTTATTACCTTGGGGTGAGTTTGAACGCAATCCATCAAAATATTTTTAACCAATTCTACATCACTTCCATAAGCAACACCAACTGAAACAGAGAATCTACTAACTGGATTTATGGTGCTCCAATTGACAATATTGTCTTGTACTATTTTCGAATTGGGTATTATGAGATGAACATTTTCTCTGTTTTCAACTATTGAAGTTCTAAGACCAATCTCTTCCACTTTTGCTAAAAATCCATTCACTTCTATTATATCACCAACTCGGATGGTATTTTCCACGAGCAATATAAGCCCACTTATTAAGTCCTTTGCTAGTTGCTGAAGTCCTAATCCAATTCCCACTAAAAATACAGCGCCACCTGCAAGAAGTGCAGTTATTTTTACATGTAAAGCGTTCAAAATCATCATACCTGTAATGATAATTATAACATAACGGCTTAGTTGAAGCAAAGCATAGGATTGTCCCTCTACTAGCTTCCCTCTTCGTTTGGCAATATTTAATATTCTTCTTAACCACCTAAAAATTAGATATGAAAAAAATAAGATAATGGCAGCTGAAAGTAGGTCGCTTATTGTTGTGTACTCTTCTCCAAGCTTTACCAGACTGGTATTTAAAAATGCCTTGATTCTTGTCATTCAATTATTTTTAGGGCAATAGTTTTAGTTTTAATTTTTTGTTTCTCTGCATCGTAAAAATAAACTTCTATTTTGTTATCACTTGATTTACGAGTAAGTTTCCCATTTTTGAATTGCCCTGAAGATTGCATATTTAGTTCTTCATGTATAGTAAAATAAGCTAGTTCAGACCATTCATTTTTGTAACTCAATATGACATAAGCATTCAACAAACTTGCATCTGCATAGTTGATTGAATAGCCAATTTCATCTGCACCATCACCGTCCAAATCTCCTAAGTTTTCAAAAAGCCATAAACCAATTTGATTATTTTCATCACTTAAAACAAAGGTGTCTGATGGGGCATTTGTACCAACAATTCGTGTGCTAGGTTTTATTTGATTTAAATGTTTTTGTACGTCCCGAATATGTTCGGCATAAAACTTATTTTGGGTTCCCTTATTTGTTTTTCTGCTTAAAAAAAGCTCCCTAATTGTGTCAATTTGTTTATCACCATTAAAATCACCAAAAATCCAGTAGTATGGTCGAAAGGTAGCTGTAAATTTACTTATGGTGTCTGAAGTTTGTTCGGGAATTTTCTTTTCTGTTTGTTGCCTACAATTTGAACAAAAGAGGACGACAAATAAAAAATATACTGGTTTCATTTTAATCAATTAGCCGAATCAAGTCATTTGGGTAATCAGTGATGAGTCCATCTACACCTTGCTGAATAAGAGAGATCATATCTTTCCTATTATTCACAGTCCAAGGAATAACCAGTATGTTTTTTTGATGTAATAGTTTTACTGCCTCCTCAGAAACGGATTGATGCTCGGGGCTATATATGCTTGGTGTGAAATTAAGTCTATTTAAATTTTCTTCAATACTAAGCTGGCCTTTTTCTACCAATAGCGACGTTTTAATCTTTGGTTTCAATTGATGCACTAGGTTTAAACTTTCTACATCAAATGATTGAATAATACACTTATTTTCAATTCCTAAATCGCTGATTTCCTTTAAAATTAATCGAACATATTCATTTACCTCTGGATGATAAATATTGTCCCATTGAGGTTTTCTCTTTATCTCTAAATTGTATTGAATTCTTTGTTTTTTATTTTCCTTTATATAAGCTTGTATCGAAGTCACAACTTCTTTAAACAAGGGCTTAAAAGCACTTGTTTTTTTCTGATTCAAAAAGTCAGGATGCCCTTTCGATCCGCAATCAAAGCAAGAAATTTCTTCAAAGCTCATTTCATAAATGTTGAAAGACTTTTCCCTACTTTCTGTAATATTTTGTTGATTACTATCCAAACATATTTTGTGATTCATATATGGCTCGTGAGAGAGAACCACCCGATTATCTTTTGTAATGACAAGGTCCATTTCTAACGTATTTACTCCGCAATCAATAGCAGCTATCATGGCATGGAATGTATTTTCGGGATATAAACCTCTAGCTCCTCTGTGTCCCTGAACATCAAAATTTTCTAAATTTTTAGGTTTTTTAATGCACCCTGCCAGAAAAAGAACCATGATGAAAATTAAATGGGCTATTTTTTTTTGCTTGTTGTACACTTGGGCAAATTAAATTATTTTACTCGTATAGAGAAGTATTGGACTTGAGGCTAAAGACTCTAGAGACATTAAACCCAAAGTGAATGTCCCCATCTAGCCAGCTATTATTCGTTTCTGTAATAAAACCACGCTCAATCATGGAAGTTGAATTTGTAAAGTGCAGTTGAAAAACATGACCACCTGTTTCAATATCTACTCCTAAGCTTAATGAGTTAAATGACGAAGGATCTTGTTTACTTTTTGGGACATAAAAATATTCTCCATTAATTGAAAATCTTTTGGTTAATTTATATCTTCCCCCCAGCCCGATGGAAATGGTTTGGTTGTTCTGCTGGCTTTGGGGTACCCAATTTCTATGAATGAAGCTTGGACTTAATTGAAGGGATAGGTTTTCAGTAATTTTTTTTGCAATTAAAATCTGTGTTGTGTAAGCCAACCTTGCTTCAAAGAGAGCATCGTAAGCGCGGTTATGTTTGATAGTACTCCAACTAGAGGACGAAAAAAGTGTAATGGAAACTGGTTTTTTCTTATTCTTTTCTTGTTGAAGAATTTTATACTTCAAGAATCCATCATATTCTTTCCTGAAACTATTCCTACCAACACCAATCATTAACTTATCTGTTAAGCCATATTCTAATCCCAATCTTATAAGAGCTTGATCTAGGCCAAAAAGGTCATAAAAACCACCTGAAAGGAGACCAAACCTGTGGGAAATTCGAAAATCTAAAACACCTCCACCAACATTTTCAATAGATTGTCCATTTATAATTCGAGTGGACTTAAAAGTGTTAGAAACTAAATAGCTTTGTTTTTGCTCTGAAACGAGTTCATTTATCAAGACATTTTGAGCTGCAGCCCACTGACTAACAATTAAAAATAACAATAGCTTAATTGACCTTTTCATAAGAAATATTCACGCTTATTCGTATGGTTTGTGCAATTTTTTGGTACATGATTTTTGGGATTTTAATCTTGTAGTCATCCAGTTGTATTTCAAAGACGCAAATGGCATTTGGTTTTGCATCTTTTACTACAATCTTACCTCTTTCATTGATCTGTTTGGTAGTTCCCTTTATGGTTAGCTTACCACTAATTTTAACAGGGTAGATTCCATTTTTTGTGTATTGGTCTTTTGTAATACCTTCTACATAACCATCAAAGAAGGAATGTGGAAACTTTTCTGAGTCAACATAATTCTCATTAAAATGGGCTTGCATAAGGGGTATTGGAAAATTAAATTGATTCATTGGAACAACAAAAACTACCTTGCCGTCCTCTCTTAATATGCTAGCAACTTTTTTATTTTTCGCCTTGATGTCTTCTATTGGGGTAGAAGAAAAAAAAGAAATTTCACCTTGTTTGGTTTTAAATTTTTGTTGGGTAAATCCTTTGAAGGCCGGTAAAAATGTAAAAACTAGAAATAAATAATAACTTCTCAAGATATTTAGTTGTTGGGTGCGCCTTGTATTATCCATGATTTGATTTGATTGATCGAGCATGTGTTGAGCTTTGGCATATTTTTTGGCATAGGGCTATAGCCGCTTTTATGCTGGATAGAACCCAATAAACTATTATTTAATGCATAGAATCTAGCGTTTTCATGGCCCTCTAAATTAATTCCCGCGCCAATATTGATATTATTTTTCTCATTATGACATGTTAAACAATTATTTTGGAGAATAGGTAAGATTTGTAGTTTGTAGGAAACATTAGTGGTGTCGCATTCCGCTTCGATGCCAAATAATTTTTCGTCATTTAACTGCTTACACGCGTAAGAGAAAATACTAAATAGGCATACTGCTGTAACCCTTAAAACTATTCTCATTATTAGGTAAAGGTAAAAAAAGATGAATTGTTTGAAATTTACAGTGGAATGTTGCCATGTTTTTTCCGTGGTAAAGTAGCAACCTTATTTTGTAACATGCCAAAAGCTTTAATAAGCTTCCTTCTGGTTTCAGAAGGAAGAATAACTTCATCTATAAAACCTCTTTCAGCTGCGCGGTAAGGATTTGCAAATATTTCAGAGTATTCTTTTTCTTTTTGCTTCCAAGCCTCCTCCGGGTCTTCTGCTTCTTTTATTTCTTTTCTAAAAATAATTTCTGCGGCTCCTTTCGCCCCCATCACAGCAATTTCTGCGCTTGGCCAAGCAAAGTTTAAGTCTGCTCCAATGTGTTTCGAGTTCATAACATCGTAAGCACCACCATAAGCTTTCCGAGTGATTACAGTTATTCGTGGTACAGTTGCCTCGCTAAACGCATAAAGTAATTTTGCGCCATTTGTTATGATTGCATTCCACTCTTGTTCTGTACCCGGTAAAAATCCAGGTACGTCTTCAAGTACAAGCAACGGTATATTAAAACAATCACAAAAACGAACAAATCGCGCTGCTTTTTTGCTGGACTCTACGTCAAGTACACCAGCTAGATAGTTTGGTTGATTGGCAACAACACCAATACTCTTTCCACCTAAATGTGCAAAGCCAACAATAATGTTGGGTGCATAATTTTTGTGTACTTCAAAAAAACTATTGGAATCTACTAAACCAGAAATGATGTCTTTTATGTCATATGGAGTGGAAGACGAATCTGGGATAATATTATCTAAGTTTTTACTGTGTTGGTCATCGTAAGAAATTGTTTCTAATTCAGGTGCTTTTGATTCACAATTTTGAGGTAAATAAGAAAGCAATAACTTCATATTCTCTAGACAAATAAGTTCATTTTTTGCGGTAAAATGAGCAACTCCGGATTTGCTTGAATGGACGGATGAACCACCAAGGCTTTCTGAACTCACCTCTTCATTTGTTACAGTTTTTACAACGTTTGGTCCCGTAACAAACATATAGGATGTGTTGTCTGTCATAAAAATGAAATCTGTTATGGCAGGTGAATAAACTGCTCCTCCTGCGCAAGGCCCTAGTATGGCAGATATTTGCGGTACAACCCCAGATGCCAAAGTATTCTGGTAAAAAATATCTGCATATCCACCTAACGATACAACGCCTTCTTGAATACGCGCTCCTCCGGAGTCATTGAGACCAATAATTGGTGCTCCGTTTTTCATTGCCATTTGCATGATTTTAACGATCTTTTCTGCATGTGTTTCTGAAAGTGAACCGCCAAAAACAGTAAAATCTTGAGCATACACATAGACTAGACGTTTATTAACAGTTCCATAACCAGTAATCACGCCATCACCAAGTATTTGCTTCTTTTCCATGCCAAAATCGGAACTTCTATGTTTTACGAATGCGCCAATTTCTTCGAATGAATCTGTATCTAGCAATAACTCTATTCTTTCCCTTGCAGTGAGTTTTCCTTTACTATGCTGTATTTCAATACGCTCTTTTCCCCCTGCTTGAAGAGACTCTTCTCGTTTATTTAATAGTTTTTTTGTATTGGCTTTGTGTGTACTCATAATTAGGAGTTGAGTTCTGTAAGGAGTTCTTCGGTAAGTTCTAAATTGTGGTAAACATTATTTACATCATCATCTTCTTCAAATTTTTCAATGATTGAGAGGACTTTCTTGGCGCTTTCAACGTCTAAGGCTGATTGGTTGTTAGGGATTCTTTGTAATTCTGAGCTTTTTGGCTCGATTTGTAAATCTTCAAGTTTTTGTTGCATAAGCCCAAAATCTTCAAAGCTAGTTTTGACTTCAATAAATCCTTCAAAAATTTCTAGTTCTTCTGCGCCTCCATCAATTAATTCCATCTCTAGCTCTTCTATATCAGTGTTTGTAATTTTTTCTTTTTCAATCTGAAAAACGCCTTTTTGGTTAAAAATGAAACTGAGTGAACCATTGGTTCCTAAGCTGCCATTGTATTTATTAAAAATGGAACGAACATTGGCAACGGTTCTATTTAGGTTGTCTGTGGTAGCTTCAATAAATATTGCGATACCATTTGGTGCATAACCTTCATATGTTACTTCTTGAAGATTTTGGCCTTCGCCTCCAGCACCTTTTTTTATTGCTCTTTCCATGGTGTCTTTTGGCATATTGGCCCCTTTCGCATTTTGTATAGCCAAACGTAGAGAAGGGTTTGCGTCTGGATCCGGACCTCCATCTCTTGATGCAATAGTAAGCTCTTTAATAAGCCGGGTCCATACTTTAGCTCTTTTGGCGTCTTGAGCGGCTTTGCGGTGTTTAATATTTGCCCATTTGCTATGACCTGCCATGTTGTTGGATAAACTTCAAAAATAGGGAAGCTTTTAAACTAAAAAAGCCGCCAAATTTTTTGACGGCTTTCCATAAAACTAATTAAAAATTATTGTATTGAAATTCTTTTGGTACTTCTTAGCTCACCTTGGTTTATTTCTAAAAGATAAATACCTTTCTGTGCATCTTCTAAGTCAAATCTGAAAGGGCCAAATTTACCTGTGAAACTTTGGTGCTTGATGCGACGTCCGGTTAAATCAAAAAGCGTAACTCCCAAATTTTGATTCGTGCTGCGCAAAATGGGATCTATAAAGATATAATCTTTTGCAGGTACCGGATACAAATTGAATAATTGATTATTTTCAATTTCATTAATATTTACACCCCATCTTTGAGGATTGTACCACGTAATTTGGTTGACAACTAAATTATTTGATATAGTAGATGTATCTTCAGGACTAAGACTAGCTCTATTCTGAATAAAAGATCTTGCTGCAAATAAAATATTTACTGAACTGGTTACATAACTTGCTAATGAAATAGACCTATTTATGTGAATGGTGTCATTTACTCCTAAGTTTTTTGACAATACTTCAATAAAAAAAGAATTAGGATTTTGAGCATTCGGCGCCCAAAAAAGTGGATTTCCGCTCAAATCTGTGGCAAAAAATTGGTACAATATTGTATCACCCTCCAGTGCTTCATCTGCTCCTAAATTTTCAAGAGCTAGC
>CENJ01025748.1_pt1 | contig 35964 bp, 27 predicted proteins | sample 356161 | NCBI WGS metagenome assembly CENJ01 (sample SAMEA2619531, study PRJEB7988) | marine metagenome | biome: marine biome (ENVO:00000447); feature: surface water layer (ENVO:00002042); material: "saline water (ENVO:00002010), including plankton (ENVO:xxxxxxxx)" | depth 5 m | reverse complement strand
TATATGTATATATAGATATAGATTGATACAAATGGAATGGTACTGTAAAGATAGAAAAAACAAATATGGAGATTATAATAAATCAATCAAGAAATATTACAATGAAGATAGTAACAAATGGGTAACAAAACTTAATAAAAAAACTATTGAAGAAAAATATATTCGATATGAATTTAGTTGCTTTGACGATAGAGAAATTGAAAAACACTTTGGGTGGAGTAATATTGACAGAGTAGGTAAATACATCTTTCTTATCTATAAAAAGACTATCGCTATTAATAAGATATATGGAAAAAAATACGTCTATTTAGAAAAAATAAATGATGAACAAAAACTCTTAGGATATAACAACTACCAATGGATTTTAAAAAAATTGATAGAATTAGAAATAATCAAAATCAAAATTGGTAGAAAAATTTACAATAAATCAATAAGGTTATACAAACTAAACGACGACTTTCTTCATTGTGAAAAGAGAAATGTGTTTATCAGAAATTCAAAAATCATCAAGTTATTAGATAATCGATATAAATCATTTTCAAACGATAAATTCATTGACTGGGAAATTCAAAGTTGTAAAAAACTAAATATTGAAGACAGTAGAATAGGTCTCAGCAGGTTAATCAGTATAAGATTAAGAAAAAAATTAATTAATAATAGAAAAAAATTAGATTGGGATTTCATAGGTAAAAGAGAAAAAGAAAAAATAAAAAAACTATTTGATGAAGACGAAAAAATTGAATACATGCTTCAATGTGAAAGAAATTTCGAACTATTAAAATCTGATATTTTAAGTCTTAAAGAAGGTGGCATTACTTCTGATATGTTTTCTTATGATGACTTTGGAGGCAGACTATATAATATTGTAAACAACAAGGAAAAAGAATTTAGAAAACTACTCAAATTAAGTGTTTATAAGATTGAAGAAGTCGATATGATAAATGGTTACATAAGTCTTCTTTGTAGAGTTTTTAAAGGAATAAGTCAGTTAAGCAGAGGAGAAAGTGATTTTGACGATAAGATTAAAGATATTGTCGAAGAGTATAATGGGGATGATTTTTTAAGAATGTATGAAGATGTATGTTTTGGGAATGGCAAAAGAATTGATTTCTACAAATATGTGGGGATGAGACTCTATGGTATAAAAACTGTTAATGAAGATTTGAGAGAATACTTGAAGGGGTTAGTATTATATATTCTGAATGGTAACGACGAATTCAACAACAACAAAAGGTTCGTAGATGAAAAATACACGATTGAAGAGTTAGGTGTTCGAGTATTTGGTGAAAATGGATGGAAATGCATAAATAAAATTAAAAAAACCAACATTAACTTTAGATTTGGTAAACAGTTTTTTGGTTTTAGTAATTATAAAAATTTAAGTAAAATATTGAGTTATATGGAGGTGTATATAATGAAGGAAAAGTGGGAACTACTAATTAAAAATAGAATTAACTATCTTAGTTTATTTGATGGGGTTCTGGTAAGTAGTAAAGAAAAAGACATGGTATTAGATATCATGAATAACAATCGAGGTATTAATAATTGCATTAGATTCAAATAGGATAAGATTATGATAAGTAAACATAAAACTCAATTTGAAAGCATAACTGATAAAGTATGGAAAGGTTTATCTAAAGAAATGAAAACTGATTTGTCTAAATACAGAAGGGTCAGAAGAGATGTTATTAAATTTGAAGAAGAAATAAAAAACTACAGAAGTAAAATAAAAGAGAAACAAAATAAAATCAAGCATTACAACAAGATTCTTACTCACCTATATGGTAAAATTAATATTTTAAAAAGTGACTTTATACCTTCAGTTAATGTAGTTCCATATAAAAAAGGTGGAGATATGATTTATTGGAACATAAATGTAACTTTTGGAAAAAAAATTAAAAGTATCTATTTAGGAAGAGACGATAAGATTAGAGAGATATTTAAAGATAAATTAGGTTTTAGGAAAAATATTAGTCAAAAAAAAATGAAAGAAACAATAGACTATCATTTTTGCGATGATTTAATGGATTTGTGTATTGAGAATAAAGAAGATTTTCACAATATGAAAATTAAAAAAGAACAGTTGTTTGACAAACTTTAAACCTAGTTCTACTATTACTCGTTTTTTTTTATTGTATCCAATAGAAAATAGTTGGTTTTTTTCCCTAAAGAATACTTTTTGGGTTAAATCTCATTAAACCCTACTCTCCTCTCCCGCATGATTTTTCACGTATACATTTTCTACTTGAATATAATTTAAAAATATATGTAGAAATAGAATTTTGTTATATTAGAGTATATTAATAATTAAAACAATTACAATTATGAGAACAGATTTAAAAATGACAAAAACAGAAATTCAAAATCACCTAATTGAAGAATTTGGAAATGAAATTCAAAATCAAAAATTTGATTTGGTAAGGTATGTTTCTTTTTCAGAAATGGAGAAGGTTGAAGATGAATTATACAACTACCAAAACTTTAAATACAATTTAAGAAAAGGGATGGATGATGGTGACCCATATTTCTCACTGAATAATCTCAACCTAAATCAAATGATAGAAATTATCACAATTGATTTCAGTTTTGGTTTTTTTGTTGAAACTCAAAATGACACCGAATACAAATATGATTTACTAACTGAAACTCTTACTGAATTGATCTAAAATCAATCGAAATTTAGTTTGATTAGTGATGAAGTTAAATTTTGATAATTAACACTATAATTTAGTCTACAAATGATAATGAGAAAATCAAAGGGAATGTTACAAATACGTTCCCTTTTCTTTGCCTAAACAATTCATAATGAATATATTAAATAGTTGAAAGTCTTAGGATTAGTTCATAAATTTATATTAACATTAAAATAATAATATAAAAAATGAAAGTATTAGGTTATGTAAGGGTGAGTAGTTTTAATCAAAAACTAAAAAACAATTCAATTCCACTTCAGAAAAAGAAAATTAAAGAGTATTGTAAACTTAATGATTATGATTTGGAGGAAGTATATGAAGATGATGGGATTAGTGGAATGTCTATTGATAAGAGGAATGGATATAAAAAAATGATTGATTTTATAAAAGAAAATGAAATTGATGGTATTGTCGTTTGGAGTTTAAGTAGGTTGGGTAGGAGAATGAAAGATGTAGTTGAATTAATGGATTACCTAAAAACAAATGATATTAAACTCTGGAGTATCAAAGAAAACTTAAGTAATGATGATAAAATTGGTAGTTTAATCATGAATATTTTAGGATCCATAAACGAATTTGAGGTAGAGGTTATTCGCGAAAGAATCAAAGATATAAAACAGAATAAAAAAAGTAATGGAGAGGTTTATGGTCGTTTAATGTTTGGTTATGATAACGATAAAGGGAAATTAGTAGTTAACCCTTCTGAAAGAAAAACAATTAAAAGAATAAAAAATCTAAGGACCAGAGGTTGGAGTTGGCGAAAGATTAGCAACAAACTCAATGATGATGGAGTCTTGAGTAAGGAGGGGAAAATTTGGTATGATGGAAGTTTGTATAATATGATGAGAAATTATAACTAAGTTCTTTTAAAAAAGTTTACCTAATAAAATCGCCAGAATTGTTTCACCAAAAAATATACACAACCTCATCAAAATACTATTTCTACTTCCCAACCTCACTTCAGATGAATTAAAAATCATTCTATTTAAAAAAAAATAAGGTTTATCAACCAACCATCTCAAATCATACCACTTATATGGAAATAATATAAAGTCTGTTTCTACAAACTTATACTGAGATCTCTGAATAAATTTCGCATAAGTCATGACTTGGATTTCAAAATAGTCTCCAATGTCATTCTTATGAACCGTTTTAGTTCGAACTATTTTTTTACCATTTTTCATCTAATAAACTGTTATTGAATATCCCCAATAGTTGTTGCAACTACCATTTCTGATCCCAACTCTTTAAAATGTCTCTTACCACATTCAATTTTTGATTGTTCTTTAGGTCTTAAGTCCATCTCAGAAGTACTTCCCTTGCTCTCCACTACGAAATACAATTTCTCCTCATCACCATCTTTCCAACTCACCACCCAATCAGGATTATACGATCCTAGTGGAGTATCAATTTTAAACCAGTTAGGAAGTTTTGCGTATACGGATACATTTTCACTTTGTTCAAACTGTTGTGAAAGTGTGGATTCTACTTTTGAGTCATAAACCACATATTCATAAGGTGATTTTGTACTCTCAGATAAGTTATTTTTTAGGTATCCAAATAGTTCTTCGTTCTCAAATAATTCTTGACTGTAAAAGTCATTTCCTCCCATTTTATGATATTTGATTCCATCAATAATATGTAACCTCATCTGATCATTAATAATGTCAATACAACCTTCAATAAACTTTTGAGGATTGATTTTGAAATACTTCAATTTCTCTGTACCAGTGAGAATATCAACAATAGATTTTCTGGTAAGTTGTGTTTCATTCTGAAGATACCCTACAATATCAGGTAGGTTATTAACCTCATAATCTAAATTAGAGGTTTGTGTTCTTACAGAGGTATCGTCAACCTGAACCCCTCCAATAGACATCGTAACGGTTGATTTAGTATAATGGAGTTTCCCTCGCTGAATGTTTAGTTTTTTATCTATGGATTTGATGCATTCTTTTACCAATGAGTTTGAATCAAAGTCTACCGAGAAGGTCGTTTTAAACTTAACTCGATCCCATAGTTCTTTAAACTCAGGACTGTCTAATATTTGTTTATTAACCTTAACTCGTTTCTTATCGTCTTTGTTCTTAATTTCTAATTTACCTGCTGCACTCTTCAAATTGGTAATAATTTGTTTGAACACATGAGGGTTTTCAGTAAAGACCTCAGGAATATCTACATTATTCTCTTTAAGATCAATTCTTAGTAAGTCTTGAACTTTTCCTCGGGAATCAATATACCCTTTGTGCGTGAAGTGCTTATAAAGTTCACTTGATTTTTCCTGACCTAAAAAGGTAGTATGTCCATCCTCTATACCAATTACAATATCTGAAAAAGTAAATTCTTCTATAACTCCAAACTTAATTCCTGTATCCGATTCAATTTCTTTTTGTAGTGTATCAACAAAATCAAAGTAAGATTCTGTTGCCATAACAGATAAGGTGTTTACATCATGTCCATACACACGCTCTCCATCTTGATTTACACACAATCGAAGTCCACGACCAATCTGTTGTCTTGGAGTGATAGATGATCCTCCCAAATCTCTTAAAGTACATATTTGAAATACGTTCGGGTTGTCCCAACCTTCTTTTAGTGCAGAGTGTGAAAAGATAAATCGAAGTTTTGAATCAAAACTCAATAACTTCTCCTTGTCTCGCATGATTAGACTGTAAGTATCTTCATCGTCTTTGTTTTGACGACCTTCCTTAGTGTCTTTAATTTTTTTACTTTTCTTATCTATGGAGAAATACCCATTGTGTACCAAAGAAGGATCTAATTCATTGTCGTGTAACTCGTTGAATAAGTTTTGGTATTTGGGTTTACGAATTAATTTAGCATACTCCTCCTCAAAAATGCTTGCATAATCACCGTTGATTTGATTTCCATCTTCATCGTACTTTCTGTAGTTAGCAACTGCGTCAATAAAAAACAAACTCAGCACCTTAATTCCTTGACCGTTAAAAATTATTTCCTTGTCCAGATGTTCTTCAATTGTTTTTGAGATCATTGCGGTTTTCACCTGACGATCATCAACACTTCCAATAGACTGTCCCAGTTTGATATACTCATCTTTACTGGTAAAATCTATGTATTCACTTCCCTCAACTCCGTAAATATCTTTAATAATATATCCTTCATATTCTACACGATTGGTCAATTGTTCCAAATCATCATTTTGCCGAACCGTCAATTGTTTACGTTTGATAGATCCATTAACAAATGCATCTACCTCAACCTTGGCAATAGGCATGCCCTTACTTAACTTGATGCTAACCAATTTAATGTATGCCTGATTGTTGGCACCTTCTGTTTGAACAGAACCTACCTCAATTTGTTTCACCAATTTTTGTTCATACGCATCTACCGCATCCAATTTGTACATCAGATTCACTTTTTCACGATGGGTTGCTGAATAACGTATAATTGCCAAAGGGTTTAGATTCTTGACCGCTTTTTTCCTCAACTCTGTACTCATGGTGGTTTGAGGTTCATCGATAAATACAATTGGATTGGTATTCTTAATTAGGTCTAAAGGTTTGTATCCTAATGAATCATTGTAACGATGAATGATGTTTGCATTGTTAGGTTTTGAAGGGTCTTTAAAACTCTTACTAAAGGCATCAATATTGATGACCATAATTTCTAACCCATCGTTGGTAGAAAAATCTCTTACCTCATTTAGTTTTTTACTATCATAAATAAAGAAATTATAAGGAACATTATCATACAACTCCCTCAAGTGATCTTTAGTAATTTGAAGTGATTTATAAACCCCTTCTTTAATTGGAATAGAAGGCACAACAATAATATGTTTTGAAAATCCATATTTTCTGTAGAGTTCCATAACTGACCTCAAATACACATACGTTTTTCCTGTTCCTGTTTCCATTTCAACCGTAAAGTCTAAATGATTGCGATCTACTTCTTTGGGTGAAGATGGTTTTAATCCATTACCCAATTGTATTTGTTGAACGTTCTCAATGAGTTTCCCTTCTGAAAGTGTCAAACGGTTTCCATACCCAATTTCATTAAAGGATAAGTTTTGTTGCTTGTTTAAGAATTCAGGGGAATACACCGTAAAGTTAGAATCACATTTTTCTTGACCTTGAAAAATATCAACGATTGATCCAATAGCATCTAACTGGTACTGCAGGGCACTGTCGAATTGTATTTTCATATTAAATACTTCTTATTTCGTTAATACCGTACCTTTTTAAAGTTTGCACCGAATTGGTTTTTTCTACATCGGTAAATCCATTGTCTTTAAAGATCACTCTACAAATCTCAGGACTACAATTTTCTTTCCATTGTCCTATACCTTCTGCTACCTTAGAAGTAATGCCATCTGCCAAACAAATAAATAAAGACCCTAAACCAACGTTGAATACCTTTTTACCTTCAATGGTTTTTTCCTCAATGGGTAAGGTTAAGTCTAACCCATACTTGAGTAATATTTCATACAATACATCTTCTTCCGTTCTATCTGTTTTGATGTTTCCAACTGCATCAAACAAACTCTCATTAAGGTTTTCTGGATTGCCATCCCAACTTTTAATATTAGAACTATCCAGTTTAAAAACTTTAAACCCTAAATCCATTTCTTTTGATTTTTCTGGGTGTTCTTCTTTAATTTTTTTAACCACTCTACGAATACGTTCTTTACCTATATCTGAAAGCGTATTAAAGTCTTTTAAGACTACTTTTTCTGGAATCTGAACTAGAATAAATTTTAATGATTGATTTTGCTCTAAGTTGTATTCAATTACAGATTGAGATGTAGTACCTGAACCTGAAAAAAAGTCTAAAACAATTTCATTATTTCTTGTTTTTGATAAAAAAAGTAATTTTTTTATCAAATCTACAGGTTTAGGATAACTATATTCTAGTCCTATTTTTTTTAAATCAGAGGACCCTTTCATATTCTGGAAATTTTCAAATAAATTATTAGGTCTTGCTGATTCGTTATCTAAAGTATCATTTAGAAATCTCTTTTGGTAAACTATCCAATCTGATTTATTGCTGTTTTCATCAATTAGTTTAGAATTTTTTGTCTTTTTAATTGCAACATTTCCCTTTCTTAACTCTTCTTCGAATCTATCTTTGGACCAACGAAAACTTTTATTTTGAGGAGGAATTATTTTGCTACCATCAGGAGCATCTACATAAAATCTCTGATTAGGTCTATAGTCAAGGTTAGGCATGTATATCACAACTTCACAATATTTTTCACCTTTTCTTTTACCTGAAGTTTCTACCTTATTATATATTTTTTCATCTACTGTATCAACAAAGAACGGTAGTGAATCAATATTCTTGGAGTAAACTAAAACATAATCTACTACAGGGTTAAAATAATTTCCTTTATTGCCTCCTTTTTTTTGAACTCTTGGTGCAATCGAAATAAAATTTGATTGACCAAATATTTCATCACAACATTTTTTTAAGTTTGAAACTTCATCTTCACCAATACTAATAAAAATAATACCATTATTACTCAACAAGTTTCTGGATAATCTGAGTCTTGGATACATTATATTTAACCATTTTGAATGAAAACGACCATCAGTTTCTGAATTGGTAGAGATTAAATTTTTATCAATGTTTTTTTGTCCCGTGAGTGATAGATAATTACTTAAATTATCTTTATAGTCATCCTCGTATAAAAAATCATTTCCTGTATTGTATGGAGGATCTATATAGATCATCTTAATTTTCCCTGCATAAGACTTTTGCATCAGTTTTAGTACCTCTAAGTTATCACCCTCGACATACATGTTTTGAGTGGTATCCCAATCTAAACTTTCTTCTTTTGCTGGTCGTAAAGTACCTGTGGAAGGTTTGTGTGCCTCTCGTCTTGCTTGAGATTTTCCTGCCCATGTAAAACGGTAGTATTCTTCCTCTTCTTCTAATTCTTCTCCCAATACCTGTTGCAATACCTTAAAGTCAATTTTCCCTTCGGTTACAATTTCAGGGAATAGTTCTTTTAGTTTGTCTATGTTGTCGTGAACTAAGTCTTTGCTTTGACTTAATGCATCATCGGGTGTGATTTTATCTATACTCATTGGATCAAGGTATGTTTTATGTTTTCTATGTCTTGTTTTCGTTGTTGTATTTCCATATTTAAGGAAACACGTTTGTTGAGTTGTGTTTCTTTTTTTAATTGACTTTTTAAAGAAATCAATTCTGTTTGTATGGATTCAACCTTCAAAAGTTGTTCCAAATCTTGTTTTGAACGCTTTTTTCTATTCTTACTAAAAACTCCTGTTAAAGTGGAGGATTTTAATTGTATGATAGACTCTGTAAACGATTCATAAACGGTTTTTAAGTTTGTTTTATTGAGTTGAGAAAAAGAAAGTGTTTCAACAAACGCATGATTTGTTTTATTCTCAGCACTTTTTTCAATGGGTGAGGTTGTAAAATGATTTTCAAGGGTTCGTTTACTTCCATCGTTCTGGTTGATTCTTTTATCACAGGTACTCATTAACCATTGGGTTTCATTTTCAATGATCAATACAATTTGATAAGGAATGTACTTTTGAAATAGACCAATAATTGTTTTGACTACTTTTTCTAGTTCTACAGAAACCTTACAGGTCATAAGTTGCACTTCTTCAAACAAATATTCAGTGTCTTTATATATGGATATGTTTGAGTTAGCGGGTTTGATACTTGCCAACCACTCCATTTTTGTAATAGATGTATTCAATACTTTTTTTTCTGAAGAGGTCAAATCAAAATTCTTGGTAAAGAAAACCTTGGTCAATCGTTTGTTGCGTAGACAACGATTAGGAAACTGAAATATGTTGTTATAATTCATTTCCATTGCTATTCAATAATTAAATAATTGATTAACTGTATGTTGTCTTTGGTCAAATCTTCCTCACCACTAAAGAGTGTTCCTCCTGCTGTTGCCAGGGAGTCTAATCCAATCTCTTCTTGTACTCCATTTACTTCTTGAATGGCAGACTTTAGTAATTCTTGATACGTTCCCATTTGCTTGTAACCACTTGTTTTACTATAAAATGCTTCAATGATGTTTGCATCAATTTCAGTAGATTGAATACATAATTTACGAAGGTAGTCTAGTGTCAACTTTGGTTGGGAAATTTTAGTATTTTGACTGCCGTTTAAACTCTTGTACACTAAAAAATAAGGATACAATATATTTGAATTGTAATGACCTTCTTTGGTGTTTGATGTGTCTTTGAAACAAAATATTACGCCCTGTTGAATTTGATCGGTATTTGATTTTACAACAGAAAATGTTGCGTTGGGTAGTTGATCTATTACACGCAACTCTTCGTCTGAAGACTTGTCTAAATCTATCTTAAAGTCATTAAATGTAAGGTCTGTAATGGATATATTTCCCTGCACATCTTCAAGGTCGATGACTTGATTCTGCAATTGCTTCAGTTGTTTTTTACGGTATTCCAGATCTTTCATGTCTGAAGGGTCTTTTGAAATAACATTATCTTCTCCTGTAGCAGAAACATCTAACATTACCATCCGTCCTTTAACTCGTCCAACCAAATCAATAAAACTATCTAACTCCATATTTGGAAAGAAATTTACCAGTTGAATATTATCATTGGTCGAACCAATTCTATCAATACGTCCAAAGCGTTGAATAATTCTTACAGGGTTCCAATGAATGTCGTAATTGATTAAAAAATCGCAATCTTGAAGATTCTGACCCTCAGAAATACAATCGGTACATATCATTACATCAATCTCATTTGTCTGGTCAGGAAATACTTGATCTCTTTTTTTAGACTTAGGGGAAAAGTTAATCAACAATGAGGATAGATCTGTTTTACATTTCGGTAAGTTGGTTTTGTTTGTTCCACTTCCAGTAATTAAAGAAGAATATACCCCGTGTTGTTGCATCAACCAATCTTCAAGGTTTCTGTGTAAATAATTTGCAGTATCAGCAAAGGCAGTAAAAACAATTACTTTTTTATTATCAGGATTGATAGGGTTGTTGAATTTCTCTTGAATTAACAATTTGAGTTTATCCAACTTTGCATCTCTATCAACGGTAATCTCCTCAATATCATCATATAGATTTTTTAAAATCTGAAGATCAAATTCAAGATCCTGTTTCCATTTTATAAGATCTATATCTTGAAGAAGTACTTTTGTTTTACCACCTACCAATAAATCTTCCAATTCTGTATCGTCAATGTCAACCTCAGTAATGGTTAAATCCATATCTACTTCACCTCCGTTGTGGTTATCAACTTGGGTAATATTTCGATCAACTGAATTTATTAGTTTTTGTAGCGTTAATCTAAAAGAGTCAATGGAACTTTCTAAACGTTTGAGAAGGTTTACACGCATTAAGTATATCAAACTCTGTTCTCTATCAATTTGTTTGAAAACACTACCTCTACTAGTAATGATATCATATTTTAATTCATACTCTTCTCGTTTATCAGACCGCACGTATGCAAGAGGGGTATAAGAAGCGAGTGTTAAATTGCTGATTTCATCATACAATTCTCCAATATTGCTGAACTTTTCTTGTAAATCAATAGGTGGTGATACAGTAATGGGTTTTAAACGATTCGGAAATTTTCCAATGTTTGTTGTGTCATAATATTTTTCGATATGTTTTCGTGACCTTGCAATGGTCATCATATCTAAAATCTTAAAGTAGGATCCTCCTAAATCTTCAAGTAGATCGTTGACATTAATTTCATCTGGATTTTTTTCACTAAACCACTGATTAAATTTACGTTGTGCATCACGTAAAACTTGAGTAATACTTTCTATTCCATAATCATTGAATGCATCATCTTCACCTTCAGTTATGAATGAAATTTGGTTTTTTAAATCATTCATTTTGTTATTCACAGGCGTTGCAGATAACATTAATACCTTCGTCTTGATATTGGCACGAATAACATCATTCATTAACCTTGAATAACGAGTGACTTTATCTTTTCTATTTGGATTGTTACGGAAATTGTGAGATTCATCAATAACTACGAGGTCATAATTACCCCAATTGATGGTGGAGAGGTTTATATCCCCTGAATTGCCACTAGTTCTAGACAAATCTGTATGATTCAGTATGTCATAGTTTAATCGGTCCTTAGAGAGGATATTTCGCTTGTCGTTTAATTGATAAATAGACCAGTTCTCTCTTAATTTTTTTGGTGCTAGAACCAATATTCGATCATTTCTGAGTTGGTAATATTTTATAACCGCTAGTGCTTCAAAAGTCTTACCCAAACCAACCGAATCAGCAATAATACATCCACCATAGGTTTCAATTTTATCTATTGCACCTACAACAGCGTCTTTTTGGAAATTGTAAAGTAGATTCCATACCGCAGACTCTTTAAAACCAATTTTATTTAGTTTGGAATCTAATCGTTCATCCACTTGAGAAAAATTGAATATTTCTTTAAGAATCGACTTGTATAACAGCGCAGGTGATAAGTCTTCAGTAAACGTATTTAAGAAACCTAAAACTTTATTTTTAAGATTGTTTTGAGAAGTATTCCATTGGTAATTAAAATGATTTAAATACTCTTTTTGATCGTCAATAATTTCATTGATGAATACTGGAAAAGGAGTTCTTACTTCTCCCAAACTAACAGAATCAAGGTTTAGTGGGGTTAGCGTATAACAAACTGTTTTTTCATTACTGCTCAGTATTAATAAGTTTTGATTTCCAATTGAACCACTTTTTATCTCAACAGATTGACTAATAAACTTTTTAACCCGATCAATCTTAAACTTCTTATCTAGATTAAGGTTCAAATGTTCTTCACTTTCATTATTTATAAAAATAGATGGATTTGAATCTTCCGAAAAGTTTAAAAGAAATTTAATAGACTTTACTTTTTTAAAAGTTGGAAGTAGGTTGAATAACGAAAAAGAAGTGAAATAAGATCCAGAATAATATACACTGGTTTCACTTGTAATGGAAGATTCCAATACATTCAATAACCTTAGACTTTTGTTATCTATAATTTTCATTAACTATTTTTTATTCAGAAGTTCTGATGCTGGTGTATCAAGTAATTCAGCGATCTTATACAATTTTTTTATCGGTGGTTGTGATTTATTTAAACACCAATGATTGACAGTAACAGTTGTAGTGGATAAATTATCTGCTAACCACTTTTGAGATTTGCCTGAGTTTCTTAAAACTTCTTTTATTCTATTGTATTTCATTTAATCGCTAAATTAAAGAAAAACTTTAACTTTTTTATTCAAAACATTTACAACAAATAATAACAAAACTGTCAGCACTCATAACTAATTTAAAACCTGATAGTTAAGTTTTTTTTTAAAAAAGTTTAATAATGATTTAGAACATCCGAATGAAAAATACTTTAAGTGTCATGTGTATATTAATTATAGTAAGTGTATCAGTCAATTCTACAATAAAATACATTCTAATAAATTCAAGAATAGAGATGTCTATAAAATACAAATACCATGTCTATAACTATTATTATTACGACCACCCCTACCCCTTTTAAAATTTTAAAATATTATAGGAAAAGTGGTTATTTGTTGTTGAATTTCATATTTTTAGATTGGGTAGTATAGTTCGGAGTGAAGAATAAAAAAAAGAGTGGTTTTACCAAGATAAAAATATGAACTCATAAACTAATCGCCAACTATCTCAGGTGTTTTTTATTTATTTTACGTGACATTCAATGTTTTTATATTTCTATGGATATTTATATTAAATAATCGTAATGAAGGAAAATGCGAAATCCGTTAATGAAAGAAGACTTTATCCACAATCAAAAAGAGTTTACACATTGAATGACTTATCTAAATGGATTAAATATGGTATTCAACTGGGTGTGATAAAAAGAAGTGGAGAAAAAGAGGACTTGGAGATGATAATTAAATGGATCGACATGTTAGATAAAGGAAATATAAATGTATAATGAGCAACAAACTACTGAATAAAAAAGAACTAAGTGAGTATATGGGGGTTAGTATTGGAAAAATTGACCTGATCATGTCTGATGGTTTAAAATATATCAAAATGAATAGAAACGTCAGGTTTAGAATTAGAGATGTAGACGAATATCTTAACAGAAAAATAATGACGCGTCTTTAAATACAAGAAATTATATTATAAGTGATTAGGGTTAAATAGTTTAACCCTTTTTTTATTTATAAAGTTTAATTAAATTTATACCATATTAATGTTTTAGTTTATAAAATGAAAGTAGGTATCTATTGTAGAGTTAGTGGAGAAAAACAAAAAGACAATACATCACTTCAGAACCAAAAAGAATTAGGTATAAAGTTTTGCCAAGAAAAAGGTTTTGAATATGAGGTTTTTAGCGAGGTTGTTAGTGGTAAAAAGGTTGGAAGTAATAGGCAAATGTTTTCAAAACTAGAAACCAAACTTTTTAGTGGTGAACTTAGTGGTGTTTGGTTGTATGATTGGGATAGAATGGTACGAGACGTTGAGGTAATGTTATATTTCAGAAGTTTAGTCGAGGATAGTGGTTGTAAAGTATTTGTTGGTTTTGAGGAGAAAAACATATTTGAAGATAGTGGGAGTCTAGAATTTGGAATACGAAGTATTTTTAGCGACTATGAAAGAAGAAAAATACAAAGACGAATGATGAATGGCAGAGATAAAAGATGGAGAGAAGGAAAAGGTTTAAGCAATGTTGGTTTTGGATATGAAAAAAACAAAGAGGGTTTTGTCGTAATAAATAAAGAAGAGAAGGAGGTTGTTGAGGAGATATACCGCACTTATCTTAGAAAAGACGTTAAATTTTTCAAAGACGTAGAGAAAAGAATCATTACGAAGTATGGAAAAATAGTTAATGGCAAAAGAATTAATGGTGGACTCGTTGAAAGAGTACTAGGTAAAGAAAAATACAAAGGAGAATTAACAATTCAATCAATGAAGGGTGAAACATTCACTTTTAATATAGGTCGAATAGTGGACGACAATGTCTTTGATAGAGTTGTTGAGAAGAAAAAAAGAATGAAGAGTTTGAGAAGTGTCAACATGAAGGAGAATTATCTTTTAAAAGGAAAAGTCTTTTGTGGTGATTGCAGTACTACAATGTGGATTAAAGGTGGTGGAAAGATCGTGAATGGAAATGTATACAGATATTACTATTGCAATGATAAAGAGAGAAAAAAGAAATATGATAAAAAGTTTGACAAACATGTTATTGAACTAAATACGATCAAACCTAATAGAAAGTTTGATTTAAATGAATATGAAAAAAAATATGGCAAATTCACTAAATGCACGAGTGTAAAAAGTAATACCATAAGCAGAAATAACTTAGAAAAAATTGTGTGGGACTCTCTTTATGAATTTTTGAATGAATCTGAAGAGATTAAAAAAGAATACAAAAATAGATTTGAAAAAAAATTAGGTGAGAAGGATAGAGTCTATAATAAACTATCATATTATGATAAGGAGTTAGAAAAATTAGAACTTAGAAAATCTAAATTTTTGACACTTTGGATAGATGGAGAAGTATCAGATAAAGACAAAAAGGCATGGATTGAAACAGAATACCATCAGAAAAAAGTAGCATATAATAAAAAGATAAATGACTTAGAAATAGAGTTAAGCAAATATGATAACAGTAAAAAGATTGATGGTTGGATGGAGTTAATGAGAAAAGACTTACTAAAAGAGTATAAAATAGAAAGATTTGAAGACAAAAGAAGAATCATCGAAAAATACGTTGATTGGGTCAAAGTCAAACACAATGGAACAGGGGAAGAATACAAAGTGTATGAAATTCTAATCAAAGTGATTTTAGGAGATAAGTCAGAGTTTATAGGAGTTGGGGTAACTAAAAATAAAAAGAGTTACCTTAAGAAAGATAACTCGATTTATAAAGTAAAACTTAATGATGTGACTCTGGAGGGAGTCGAACCCCCAACCTCCTGATCCGTAGTCAGGTGCTCTATCCAGTTAAGCTACAGAGCCATTTTACAAATTTAAAAACTGAAAATTAAAATATGTTGATTAATTATCTTATTTCAACATTTAAACCATATAGACTTAGGTCATATCTAAATTGCTCTAGAAAGTCGATCTCTCCTGTTAAAACCACACAACTTCCTTTAAGATGTGTTAAAACAGCGCATTGTTCTGCTTGTAGTGGAGTGTGATCACAAATAGCCTCTAGACAATCCGTAACATGTTCAAAAGTGTTATAATCATCATTTACAAGAACTAGTTCTTTTAAAAGGGTTTTACTTTTTTGGTTACTTAAAGGTTTAGATTTATTGGCCATCTGTTGTTTCTACTTTATTAAAAACGTTCAATATTATGAAAAAAAACTTATGAAAAAAAACATTAATTATACTTATTTAAATTTTTTATGAAACGTTCAACGTTAGCTTTTGTTTCTAGAGTATATTTATATGGTTTCTGGTTTTTTCTTTGCTTTGCCTGCCTTTTAGAGTCTTTTGTTTCTTTAATAATATTCAAAAAATCATCATTAGACGAATAACATTTCATTATGCCATTTTTGTAGTTAAAATAATATATATCATCAAACTCTGTTTTAAGATAAATTGTTATTTGATTTTTGTTTCTTTTTTTATCAAGAATAACTTTACCCTCAAGAAGTGAGTTTATTTGATTATTTAAAATATTTCCTAGTCCGATATAACCACTTGACACATAAGCTTTTAGAGTAGGATTCCAAACCAAATTAACATTAGTGAAATTAAGAGTACTAGACATTTCACTTGGAAATTCAGCGAACTCATCACTGACTTCAAGGTCTAAATACAAATTTTCAGCTTCATTAGTTCCAACAACCTTACATAGATTTAAAAGATAGTTTTCATCAAAATTGAAATCTAAATCTCCAGGAGCAGAATAGATATCATCAACCATTAACTGTAAAGCTTCATCATTAAAGTAAAAATCAAATAAAAGAAAACCTTCAAATGATTTTAAATTATTGTCAGTGGTAAAGTTTCCGTATGAATCTATTTTCACCCTACCCATATCTGATATGAGATTAACCTTACCTGTACTTACAGACTTACAAGACTCATCATCAAAAGAAAAATAACTACTAGAACTATCTCGTTGTCCAAAAATAAAGGTGTCATTATTAGTGAAAGTTATCTTATTTTCCAATGAAAGTAAACTTTCATCATTTGATTTTAATTTTTTATTCATTAAAACTGGATATACTGCTAAAGAATCAGAACTAAAAAAATGTCCATAATAAATACTTTTTGAAAAATCATTAACACAATTTTTCTCCAAATTAATAACAATAGAGTCTAGATTAAGATTAGAATTAAAACTAACCCAATCAGCAGATAAACAGTTACTAATAATTTTAAAATATCCATTGTAATTAAAATCACTTGATTTTCTTGATAGCTTTAATTTTCCATAAAACTTAAATTTATCATTAATCTTATATTCTTTATCTATCTCAATTGATGCATTTGCATTAGTTACAAAATCTTTGGTAACATAAATTGAATCAAAAAATACTTTTTGATTTTCATGCTTAAAATTGTAATACCCTGATGCGAAATATTTGTTTGCATCAAGAATATCGACTTTACAGTTATAAAATTTATAATTTGTGTTAGAATCAATTAATGTTATATTGCAATTCTCTAAAGACTCCACTCTGCCATTTTCAATGAATATCTTTGAGCTTGTATTACTAATTTCTGCATCAGCAACAACTAAGGAATTAATTCCGTAAATTTCTAACTTATCACTTTTTAACTCATATTTTGCATAATTTGCTTCAAATGATAGTGAATCCTCTGTGCTTGATGTAGAAATGAATTCTAAAAATGAACCTTGATTTAAAGAGTCTCCAAATTCAAGTATATCATTTCTTATATCCCAATCTAACTTATCTATTCTGCAGAAATAGTTATTTGTTACAAAATTTACTGATGACATGATTCCATTGGAAAAGAAAGTTCCTTTCTTTTCATATATATCAATATTAGTTCTTAAATTTTTTGTTTCAAAGCTGAGTTTATCACCATTGAATACAAATAGATCAGCTGTATCAGACTTGAACCACTCTGCATTAAAGTTAAATCTTTGAGCATAAACCTCTGAGTTATCTAGCTTCATTTTACCTGCTCCAGTAAGTCCTATGGGCTGGAAACATAACCTTCCATCGAAGAATGCTTGATTTGCATAAAAAGAAAAACTTGAATCTATTTTATTAATGAATACTTTATCCTGATATGGAAGATATTTTGAAAATGTAACACTATTTTTTACATCAGGAAATTCGATTCCATCCATTATTTGATCAATGAAAATTGAATCAGTTAATAAAATAGCTGAATCTGGAAAAAAGAATACTTCTTTATTATAATAACTAGAGTTTAAATATTCTAATCTACCGTCACCCTTGAGACCTTTATTACTCAAGTTAATGTTATTATAGTATTTTGTTTTGCCATAAATTTCTTCACCAGCATCTCCAAATATTTTACTAAATCCTAATGAATAATCATCTTGAAGCTTTAAGGTGTCAGAAAAATTATTAAAGATGCCTGCAGAAATAAAATCACCGGAGAAGGCTAAACCTTTTCCGCTGTAATTCTCTAAACTATCAATCTCAAAAGGATCTAAGTGGAAGTAGAAGTTTTTCCTATCATAGACAGAATTAAAAATTGATTTGTCATCATAATATGCAAATGACCTTTCAAAACTTCTGAAAATTGGATAATTAGGGAAACTGTCTCTGTAAATACCCGATTTATTATTTTCATTATCAATCACTAAATCTCCAGTAACTGACTGCAAGACTGTCTTGACATCAGTCAAAAGTTCATTACCATACATATCTTTCTTTATAGGTAATTTTGGAACCTTAAGTCTGACAGAGTCTATTTTGTTCAAATTAATCTTGAAATCATCATATATGAAATCAAATTTTTTACCGAACAAATTGAATCTTCCGGATCCAGCTGAAATAAAGCCAGAAAAAGAAAAATCTCTGTTTTTCTTAAAGACTAGCCTACCTTTAAATGGTTTTAAGAATACACTTTGAGTCTTACTAAGAGTTATATCTCTTACGCCAGCAATCATAAGATCCTTATTTTCTAAATTAATAGCTGCATTTACAATTTTATTTTTTGAATTGTTTCTTAAAGTGGAAACAAAACTTATGACATCATAGTCACTTAGTTTAGACTTTGCTTTGATATATTTCTCAACATTTTCTTGAACATAAATTCTTTCCTCACCAGAATCATAAAATAAAAATCCATAATTTGATAAGTTTATAAGATAGTTTTTTACTTGTAATATTGGATATCCAATATATTTAGCAAAGTCTGAGACATAAAAGATATTTTCTTGTTTGTCTCTAACATAGTTACTTATTAGTATTAGAGGATGTATTTCATCAATTCCTGCTAGCATATCATATTTTTTTTCATCAAAAAAGTCAAGTGATTCAAATTCAACATTTGAAATTGATGCACCGGGTACTGAACCAAACTCAATCAAACTATTATCAATTGACCATTCCATCATTTCAAAATAAATTGACATTTTATGATATGAATTAATCATTGGTTTTCTGAAAGAAGTATTGATTGAGTTAAAAAGTTGTAATTTTCTTTCATCATCAAAATATTTTAATTTCAAATCAGAGTGAAAAATTGAATCATTATCAAAGTAAATCTTTAATGCGCATGAACTTGAAGTCAATGATTTACTCTCCAAGTTAAAACGGTCTGACTCAGCTACTAATAATTTTTTACCATTTTTTTTAAATATAATTTTGGCATCAGCATACTTTCCTCCATCAGCAATAAACTTTTTACCATTTAGCATGTATCCTCCCTCATAATCTATCCCATTAAAAATTTCTTCCAGAAAAATTTTCTTTGAATATGAAGTAAATCTAGGATATGTTTGAGACATTTTTCCAATTGAAATTCTATTTTGAAACTTACCTGTTAATGGTTTATCAAATAAATATTTATTATAAAAGGAAACAGAATCACAATTTATCTTAGTAGAACGTGTGTCAATTTTGTATTTATCTAAAATGACATAAATACTATCTGAGGAAATTGAATGAGTTGACCAGTCTACTACTCCTTCTTCACCATTCCATTTATTTTTAAAAGGATAGTATTTTCCTCTGGTTAAATTTATTTTAATAGAATTTCCCTTAGCAGTACACATAAGATTTGTAGGATCAGAAAATACAACAACTGGATTTTTATCTACATAATCAAAAAATACTTTAGAATCAGAGTAAGACCAATTTAAAGTTTTAGTTTTTCTAATAGACTTTAGCTGAACAAGATCTGCTGAATAAATTAGAAAATTATTAAATTTATTAATTGTGTTTTCTTTCAGAACCTTTTGTAAAACATTGATCCAACTATCTAAATCATGGCTGTTGGATGAAAAAACTAATAAATATGATTCAAAAAAATTTCTAAAATGAGAATTAGGCTTTAATTTTTTTTGAATCATAAAATTTAATAGCCTACCCGTTTCCATATCTTTATTATCTGAGAGGATTTTACTAAAGTTTTTATATGAAGATTTTAAGTCTTTGTTTTCTTTCAGTTTTATATACGACTCAAGTTTCTTTTGAATTGACTGTTCCTGAATTGAAGATTCATTGTTTATTTGAGCATTCAGAAAACTGAATTGAAAAACAAAAAATAATAAGAATGTTATTTTTTTATTCTTAACATTAACCATCCATTTTTATTTTTTTTATTTATTAATTGAAACTTTAAGTCTTTAATCTTATTTAACAAAATTTCAAAGTCAGTTTCAAGAAAACCACTTAAAATAAATTCCTTGGCTTCTGTCTCAATAAAGGCTTCAAAGCTCTTCAAAATAACATTTCTATTAATGTTTGAAATTATTAAATCAAATTTTTTGTTTTTTGGTACTTTATCATCTTTTATTAACTCCACATTGTCAATATTGTTTTTTTTAAGATTCTCAAAAGTATTGTCTATGCATTTATTATCGTAATCAATTGCAGTAACTGACTTAGCATCTAATTTTGAAGATAAGATTGATAATATACCTGTTCCACATCCAAAATCAAGTACATTCATATTTTCTAAATTTATATCAAATAACTCCTTGCACACCAAAAAAGTTGTTTCGTGATGCCCAGTTCCAAATGACATTTTGGGATCGATAATTATTTCATATTTGAGGTTAGTCTGCTTGTGAAATGATGCTCTTATAATACAGTCATTATTAATTTGTATAGATTCAAAATTACTCTCCCACTTTTTGTTCCAATTTTCAGTAATTATCTCATTAAAAGTGAATTTGAAATTAAGATTTTTAGATAATATTTCGATTTCATTAATTAAATCATCTGTTACATTATCTTCACTAGCGTAGGCATAAATATTGTTTTTGGACTCTTCACAAGACTCAAAGCCAAGTTGAAAAAGAAAAGCAGTTATTATTTCAACAGATCGATCATTAAAGTTACCAAGGGTTAATGAGAACTTAAAATAATTCACCTATTCTAACTATTTCAATAAAATCATCAAAAATAAGTGAAGCCCCTCCAACTAGTCCACCATCTATATCTTTTTGTTTAAGTAAGTCTTTAGCGTTATTTTTGTTGCAACTACCACCATATACAATTTTTATTGTTTCTGAAATTTCTAAACCATATTTCTCTTTGATTAAATTTCTGATATAAAAATGCATTTCTTGAGCCTGATATGGTGTTGCGGTTTTACCTGTTCCAATTGCCCAAACTGGTTCATAGGCAACTATTACTTTTTTAATACTTTTTACATTTATTTTATCTAGTACTGTTAATATCTGATTCTTTACAACTTTAAAATGCTCATTTTTGTCTCTATCATTTTCTTGCTCACCAATACAAAAAATTGGAACAATATTATTTTTTAAACATTGATTAATTTTAGTTGTTAGTACTTTAGATTCCTCGCCAAAATAAAGTCTTCTTTCAGAATGCCCAATAATACAATAACTTACACCTAAAGACTTTAGCATTTTAGCAGATACCTCTCCAGTATAAGCACCATTTTCATACTCACTCACATTTTGAGATGAAACCATGATTTGTGGATTATTTTCACAAATTTTAAGAACAGCTTTTAAATATAAATTGGATGGTGCAACAACTAAGTTGTTTTTAAAATTATTTTTGGAAATCATTTTACTTAGCTCTCTGGCTTGAGAGTAATCTAAATTCATTTTCCAGTTTGCTATAACTAATTTTTTACTCATTACATTTTAATTCTAGGATCAATAATTGAATATAAATAATCAACAACAATATTTACAAAAACAAATATCAAAGATACAAGAAGAACTATACCCATTACAACTGGCACATCTAAATTATTCAAGGAATTAACCAATTCCTTGCCGATTCCGTTCCAACCAAAAATATATTCCACAAATACAGAACCAGCGAGTAGAGATGCAAACCATCCTGATATTGATGTTATAACTGGATTTAATGCATTTACTAGAGCATGTTTGAAAAGAACTTTAAACTTTGAAAGACCTTTTGATGTTGCTGTTCTAATATAATCCATTGACAACACATCAATAAGTGAGTTTCTTGTCAATTGAGTAATTATGGAGAGAGGTCTAAGAGAAAGTGTTAAAGCCGGTAAAATAAGATTAATTAAACTCAGTTTTTTTTCTCCTGAATAATCATCTATCTCAAATAAACTTCCCGTCACACTCAAATTAGTATAATCATGCAGTAAAAATCCAAAAATCCAAGCAAATAACATTGCACTAAAGAACGAGGGTAATGATATTCCAATTGCCGTGAAAAAAATTATTAATCTATCAAAAAAAGTATTAATAAATATTGCACAAAGTATACCTAAAATTATGCCTAAAAAAGAAGCCAAAAGCATCGAACTTGTTGCTAAAACCACTGTATTTGGAAAAGTACTCAAAATAATAGATGATACACTCTCTCCTTTCTTAAAATAAGATTCTCTCAAATATGGTTTTTTCATAACTATTGATTTTGAACCAATATCAAAAATTTTAAAAAATTTATATTTTTTTTGTTTAGCATATGTGTAATTATCTTTATTTGTATTCTCCAAAACGGATATAAAAGAAAGATCATTAATATAGTACAAAAACTGTATGAATATAGGCTGATCTAGAGCATATTTCTTTTTTATCTCATTAAGTTGTTCTGAGTCTTCTCTTTTGTCTAACATCATTCTTGCTGGGTCAGCAGGTAGTACATTAAATAAAAGAAAAATGACGACTACAACTCCCAAAATAACTAGCATGGTTTCGCATATTTTTGAAAGGAGAAAATTTCTCAAATTATTTAATTAATTTTTCGAAATGATTGTGATGTAATTTTTCAATAACAGTTCCTTCTTGAATTCTCAAAATTCCAGGATTTGATCTTACTATAGTTTTTAAAACTGTTTCATCTGTGTAGCAGAAATCAATATTTAAATCATTATTATCATTAAAATTTTTGATTATATCTTCATTTGAAGCAGTTAGAAAAATGATTTTTTGATCTGTTGATTGCATACATATATTTTTTATGTTGATAATGGATTTCTTATTAATCTTGTTTAAATCATAGCTAACAAAGACTAAAACATCATCCAAGTTCAGAACTGAATCAGTAATATCAATGTTTTTATTTTGAACTGAGAAATCTGTTATCTTAGGGTCATAGCCTTTCACAAGGATTTTTGTTTTGTCAGTGAAGTTCAAATACTCATATCTATCTGTATTACTTAACCACATATCTGCAACCATTTCAAGCTCTTCTCCTGTTTTAACATCTCTTACAAGATAGATTGGGGACTCTTCAGTGCAGGGTAAATTTAACTCAAAACAAGTTTTCATATTATCACTTATGTTTTGACCAACAGCATATGGCCTGTAATCTTTCAATGGTAAATTATTGTATGTGTAAAAAGCAAAAATTGTAGATAATAGTACTACTGAAAAAATGTACACATTGTCTCCTTTTTTGGAAAAAAAAGATTTGAAGTTATCTCTTCCTTTGTAAATTATTACTAAAATAATAAGTATTATTACGTCCTTATAAAATGAGTCCCATGGCCTCAACTTTAAAGCGTCTCCGAAACACCCACAATCTGTAACTTTCTCAAAATAAGCTGAATAGAAAGTGAGAAAAGTGAAAAATATCATCATGGCAGAAGTACAAAAGAATGTAAATCTAAATTTTGTAGCAGTAATTAAGAGAGCTCCTAATACAACCTCAAAGATGCATATTAAAAAAGCTAGCTGTAAAGAAATGGGAGAAAAAAATTCTATATTAAGTACTTGAAAGTACTCATTTAATTTGTATGAAAAACCAATAGTGTCATTTACTTTCAAAAGTCCAGATATAATTAAAAAAACTCCAATAAAAACTCTAAGAAAAGTTGAAATAATTTTATTCACTTTTTTCTAATTTGATTAATGCAAAAACTGCATAATTTAACATATCTAAATAATTAGCATCTATACCTTCTGAAATAATTGTAGATCCATTATTTTTCTCAATTTGCTTTACTCTATACAGCTTTTGAAGTATTAGATCTGTTAGAGAACTTACTCTCATATCTCTCCAAGCTTCACCATAGTCATGATTCTTCGCAATCATCAGGTTTTTAGCTTCAGAAGTTATACTCTTGAATAAATTAATTGCTTCTTCATTTCTTACATCATCAATTGAATCAGAAATCCCAAGTTTAATTTGAGTCAAACCTATTACGGCATAATTTACTATTCCAATAAACTCTTTTTCAATTCCTTCATCAATTTTTTGTATGCCTTTTAACTCTATGCTTCTAATGCGCTGAGCCTTAATAAAAATTTGATCTGTTAGTGAACTAATTCTCAATATTCTCCACGCAGATCCATAATCTTTTAGTTTCTTTGTAAAAATGTCTAAGCATGTATCTATTATAGAATCATATTCAACTAAAGTTTTCTCCATCATATTTATTAATGTACAAAGATAAAAGTTTTAATTCTGACATTTCTACTGAAAAAATTAACTATTTAACTTTTTTTTCAACACCAAAGGTTATGGGTATTCTCAACATCACTAATAATTCATTTTATGATGGCGGTAAATTTATTAATGAAACTTCTATTATAAAGCAATGCAAAAAAATGATTGAGGAAGGTGTTGATGTCATCGATATTGGAGCATGCTCATCAAAACCTGGCTCATCTCCTATTGAAGAAAAAAAAGAAATAGAAATTATAAAAAAATATACAAAATTAATTAAGCAGAAATTTCCAAAAACTATCGTTTCAGTAGATACCTTTAGGTCTTCAGTTGCTGAAATTGCTATCAAAAATAATGCTGATATTATAAACGATATTTCTGCTGGAAAATTTGACTCAAAAATTTTTGATGTTGTAGCAAAAAACAATCTCCCCTACATTTTAATGCATATGCAGGGAGAGCCGAAAAGCATGCAAGAGAAACCTATCTACAAAAATATTATAGTAGAGTTACTAGATTTTTTTGAAAAAAAGATAAATTTTTTAACTAAAAAAGGAATAAAAAAAATAATTATCGATCCAGGTTTTGGTTTTGGGAAAAGTCTTGAAAACAACTATACAATATTGAAAAACTTAGAAAAATTTCAAAAATTTGGATATCCAATTATTGCTGGTTTTTCAAGAAAATCAATGCTCACTAAACTTTTAGATATTGATTCTAAAGATGCACTAAATTCAACAACAATAGTAAATACAATTGCTGTAAGCAAAGGATGTAAAATTCTTAGAGTTCATGATGTAAAACAAGCAAAAGAAATTTTAAAAATATTAGACTATTTAAAAGAAAAGTAGTTTACATTTTTTCTAGAACTTCAAAGCCTAACAAGTCGCTAGAGGATTTGATTATTTTAGAAACTTCCTCCGAAATTGCTAACCTTAGACTACGAGTCAATTGATCATCAACTAGTATTTCATTATTTTGATAATATCTATTATATATTTTAACCATTTCGAAGATATAATTACAAATTAGCGAAGGGTTATAAGATAAAGCAGAGTCTCTAATGACCTCAGGATATTCAATCAATTTTTTTATTAAATCTTTTTCAATTGAATTAATTTCAACTTTTTTTATTTCAATCTTAGTATTATTTTTTCTTAGTAAAGACTTAATCCTAGCATAAGTATAAAGAAGAAATGGACCAGTATTTCCATTAAAATCTATGGATTCTTTTGGATTAAACATCATATTTTTCTTAGCATCAACTTTTAGTAAAAAATATTTTATTGCTGCAAGAGAAATTAACTTATGATCTTGATTAGAAAGATCATTTTTTTTATTTAACTGATTTGATAGTTCAAGCGAGGAGTTAAGAACATGTTTTAACAAATCATCAGCATCAACAACAGTTCCTTCTCTTGATTTCATTTTACCATCAGGTAGATCAACCATTCCGTATGACAAATGATGACACATGTTAGCCCACGAATAATTCAATTTTTTTAAAATTTTAAATAAAACATCGAAATGATAATTTTGTTCATTACCAACTGTGTATACCATTTCTGAAAATTTAAAGTCTTTAAATCTTTGTATCGCAGTTCCAATGTCTTGAGTTATATAAACGGCTGTTCCATCTGATCTTAGCAAAAGTTTTTCGTCTAATCCAAATTCAGTCAAATCTACCCATACTGAATTATCTTCTTTTTTATAGAAAACATTGCTTTTTAACCCTTCCTCAATTAAATCTTTTCCTAATAAGTATGTTTCACTTTCGTAGTAATTTTTGTCGAAAGTAACACCTAATTTCTTATAGGTTTCATTAAATCCTGCGTAGACCCAATTGTTCATTTGAGACCACAATTTAATAACTTCACTATCATTAGATTCCCATCTAAGTAAAAGTTCTTTAGCTTCTCTGTTAAGCCTAGACTTATTTATACATTCATCCTCACTATAACCTTGATCTCTAAGTTCAATTAGCTCTTTATTGTATTCTTGATTAAATTTTACATAATATTTTCCAACTAAGTGGTCTCCTTTCATGTTTGCCTTTTCTGGAGTTTCTCTATTACCAAAAGTTTGCCAAGCTAGCATTGATTTACAAATATGAATACCTCTATCATTAATGATTTGAACTCTTTTAACATTTTTACCAGTTGCCTCAATTATTCTTGAAACTGAGTCTCCTAAAACGATATTTCTTATATGACCCAAATGAAGTGGTTTATTAGTGTTTGGAGATGAAAATTCAACTAACGTAGTCTCAGATTTATTATTTTTCTTTGTGATTCCATAATTTTTAGTTTTGGATATTTTGATTATCGACTCAATCCAAAAATTATTATTTAACTCAATGTTTAAGAATCCCTTTATTACGTTAAAAGAAGAAATAAACATTATCTGTTTAGATAATAAGTAACCAATTTCATTACAAATTTCTTCGGGTGATTTTTTAAAAATTCTAATTAGAGGAAATACAACTAAAGTTAGATCACCTTCAAATTCCTTTCTTGTTTTTTGAAATTCAATAATATTTTTATCAATTCCATATTTAAAACTAATTATGTCCTTGATATCATCTTTTAAATTATTCAACATAACTAAAAATTTCTGCTATCATGCATCTAGTACTGCCTCCACCAATTTTTTCTATTGTTTCAACATTACAAATAGCAAAGTCTGTCATAGATTCTAGAAGTTTTTTTTGATCAGCTGATAGTACATTAAATGCTGAAGATGACATGACCAAAGTTTTGTATTTTCCTTGTAGCTGTAGCATGTTGCCCGCAAAATTATTTTTCTGTTCTTGTGAAATGTCAATTATTTTCTTTCCACTTTTTTCCAATGACAAAATAACATTTTTCTTTTGATTTAAGTCATCAATAGAGTCTAAACAGATAACACAAAAATCTGAACATACACTCATCATTACATTCGTGTGATAGATAGGTGAAAAAGTATTATTTTTTTTTTGGTGAGAATTGAATAAAACAGAAGAGTAACCGAACTCTTTTGAAAACTGATTAACAAGTTCTTTATTAGTTCTTTCAGAAACTGATGCATAAAGAATTCTGTTTTGCCTATCCAATATCATACTGCCTGTTCCCTCAAGGAATTTCTTGCCTTCGTTGTCTTTTCTAAAATCAATAACTTTTGAAAAATTATAATCTTTAATTAATTTTTCAATAATATCCATTCTAACCTCAAGACGCCGATTGCTAGCGTACATAGGATACAAAACTATTTCTCCGCTCTTATGCGTAGAAATCCAATTATTGGGGAAAATTGAGTCTGGGGTAATAACACTTTCTTTATCCTCAAAAACTTTAACATTTATACCTTTTTCTAACAATTGATTTACCATGCCATCAAACTCAATCAGAACATCACTATTTAATTGTTTGTCTGAAATCGTAATATTTTTTTGATAAAAGTTATTTTCAGAGGTTTCATGATTAAATGCAAAATGCATAGGTTTTATCATAAAAATATTATTAGTTAACTGCATTATTTTCTTTTAAGTGGTAGTGTTGAACATCTAAATAGTCCTCCAAGCTTAGAAATTTTTGAAAAATTTATTTCTTCAACTATAAAACCTTTATTCTTTAGTATATTATTAACTCTTGTAAATCGAATATCACTAACAATTACGTCATCAGAAATTGAAAATAAATTACAATTCAAATCGTACATTTCCTCGTCTGTTATTTTAATTATTTTTTCATTTGAAAAAAGTTCAAATAATAAACTTAAATCACTTATTTTTTTAAAACTATTTTCATGTATCAAAAGATGATTTTTTCCAAGTGGTTGAAAGCAACAATCCAAATGAAGCGTATTTTTATATGCATTAAAATCATCTTTTTTTAATTCAAAACTATATATATTTTTTGTTGGAAATTTTTCTTCAATAAATTTTACAGCTTTGATATTAGTTCTTGCTACTTTGTATTTATTAAAATCAATATCGCTAGAGTAACCAATAAAAATATCATTGTTATTTAAGAGAATATCTCCTCCTTCAATAAATATTTCCTTGTCTAATCTTATGATGTTTTCTTTATCGATTTGTGAGATGATTTTTGAGATTCCAAGTTGTTCAGATTTCCTTTCATTAATTATATTAGGAAGAATAAATTTATCATTAATTGCAAAAGCAATGTCTCTTGCAAAAATTTGATTAGTGATCTGAATATTTTGTGGTCTTAGTACCTCAACATCATATTTTTTTAGAATATTAATAAAGCTATCAAGATTATTTGTCAATTCTTTTTCAACAGGATGTGAATTGTTTATCACATTCAATCTTGTTTTTGGATCATAACAATCATTTATTTTTGGAAGCGGACCAAAATCATCAGCAATCCCTAGAACTACTTTTTCAAGTTTAGAATATTCATTTTCAACCTTAATCTCTATCATTTTACAAATTTAATTATCAAATAAATTAAAATTTAAGTAATACTTATCATAATTATTAAATTATTAACATAGTAATGATGATACAATCTCTCAATAGAGCAAAAAAAAAAACTATATATTGATATTTTTGATTAGTGAAAAAAATAAAGAAATCGTTTAATAATCTTAGAAATAAAGTCTTTTCAAAAAATAAATTAAAGATTCTAGCATATTTTTTATTTGTTATTTCACTTTTACTTTTTGTTTCTTTCATTTCATTCTTCTTTAATTGGAAAATAGATAGCAACAATATATATTATAACAGCTGGGCTGAAGTAATATCTAACAAAGAAATAATTATAGCTAATAGTCTAGGAAAAATAGGTGCACTAATTTCTCATAAATTTATTTTTATGTGGTTTGGCATATGTGCGTTTACAATACCTTTTTTTATCTCTTTACTTTCACTAAGACTATTTAAAATAAAAACTTTTGATCTTTTAATATCTTTCACGAACATTACCCTCACATTAATTTATGTTCCAGTTTTTATATCTCATTTTTTTGGAGCTACAATTTTTTCAGGTAGTATGGGGCATTATATTAGTATATTTTTAATTGATTTATTTGGCACATTTGGCTCATCTACAATTCTTATATCATTACTTATACTTTACTTGTCAATAACTTTTGAGGTTGATAATCATAAATTAAAAAGGTTATATGATAAATTGATTCATTTCAAAAATATGATTATGTCAATAAGAAAGAACAAGATAAAAAGTGTTGATGACAATGATGTTGTTTTAAATGAGGTAGAAACAAACTCAATAGGAGAAATTAATACTGAAGAAGAAAATGAGGGAAAAAATGAAATATTACAAAAAAATGTCCAGAAGGATTTAGATATAGATGATAATAATACTGATACAGACGAACTTGATGTAAAAGTAAATATAAATCAAAAAGAGAATATTCTTTCAAGCTCAGAAATAGAAAGGAAATTAGAAGAATTAGGTGATTATGACCCTACACTTGAGCTTTCGTCATTTCAAGCACCTAAAATTAATATTTTGAAAGATTATGGTGATTCAGAAATTAAAATAGACAAAGATGAGCTCGAAAATAATAAGACAAGGATTGTTGAAACCTTGGGCCACTACAACATAAAAATTGATTCTATTTCAGCAACTATCGGACCAACGATTACACTTTATGAAATTGTTCCTGAGGCAGGTACCAGAATTAATAAAATTAAAAATTTAGAAGATGATATTGCACTTAGTCTTGCGGCTGAGGGTATTAGAATTATAGCTCCAATACCTGGAAAAGGAACAATAGGTATAGAGGTTCCTAATAAAAATAAGAATGTAGTTTCAATGAAAGAAGTTATTTCTTCAGAAAAATTTCAAGAAAATGACATGGCATTACCTATCGCTTTTGGAAAAACAATTTCAAATGAAACATTTGTTATTGACCTTGCTAAAATGCCTCATTTGTTAATGGCTGGAGCAACTGGACAGGGAAAATCAGTTGGTTTAAATGTTATATTAACATCATTGCTTTACAAAAAACATCCAGCTGAGATTAAATTTGTACTTGTTGATCCTAAAAAGGTTGAGTTGACTCTGTTCAACAAAATTGAAAGGCATTTTCTAGCTAAACTTCCAGATAGTGAAGACGCTATTATTACAGATACAAAAAAAGTAGTTAATACAATTAATTCTTTATGTATTGAAATGGATGAAAGATATGAGCTTTGTAAAAAGGCTCAATGCAGAAATATTAAAGAATATAACAGTAAATTCATTTCAAGAAAATTAAATCCAAACGACGGACACAAATATCTGCCTTATATTGTGTTAGTAATTGACGAATTTGCAGATCTAATAATGACTGCTGGAAAAGAAATTGAAACACCTATATCTCGTCTTGCTCAGCTTGCTCGAGCAATAGGAATTCATTTAATCGTTGCAACTCAAAGACCATCAGTTAACGTCATTACTGGACTCATCAAAGCTAACTTTCCGGCTAGAGTTGCATTTAGAGTAACTTCAAAAATAGATTCCAGAACAATTCTTGATGCAGGGGGTGCCGATCAGCTAATTGGCATGGGTGATATGCTGATTTCAACAGGAAGTGAAATGACAAGACTTCAATGTGCTTTTGTAGATACACCTGAGGTAAATAAACTATGTGAATTTATCGGAAATCAAAAAGCTTATCCAGACGCTCATATTTTACCTGAGTATATTGGAGATGGTGAGGGATCTTCATCATCAGTTGATTTAAATGACAAAGATTCATTATTTGAAGAAGCTGCAAGAATGGTTCTTCAACATCAGTCAGGCTCTACTTCTTTGATACAAAGAAAATTAAAATTGGGATATAATAGAGCCGGTAGAATAATTGATCAGTTAGAAGCTGCTGGAATAGTTGGACCATTTGAAGGTAGCAAAGCAAGACAAGTATTAGTAAAAGATGAGCTATCTTTGCAAGAAATTTTAAATCAACTTAATTAAATGAAATCTCTTATTACTCTATTTTTATCTTTTTCTGTTACTGTTTTTAGTCAAGATGCCAGTCAAATATTAAACAATCTGTCTGATAAAACAAAATCTTATAAAAATATATCAATTGATTTTGATTTCAAATATGAGAACGAAATTGAAGATATTCGCGAAATAAAAAGTGGTAAAATTATAATTGAAAATGAAAAATTCAAATTAGAAATCGATGATCAAATAATAGTTTGTAACGGAACAGATCAATGGATTTACTCTAAAGAAACTAATGAAGTCCAGATTTTAGAATATGACAGAAATAATGAGTTCATGAATCCTAAAAATTTACTAAATATTTATGAAAAGGGATACAACTACAGATATGATAAAGAGATTAAAATAGATTCCAAATACTATCACTTGATTGATTTATTTCCAAACGAGGAAAATAATGAAATTATTAAAATTAGTCTAGCTATAAGCAAAGATGAAAATATGATAAAAAAGATTGAAGCTTTTGAGTCAAACGGAGCAGTCTACATATATACTGTCATCAAATCTAAATATAATCGTAAAAATTTAAAATTTGATTTCGATACATCAAAATATGAAAATATTTACATTATCGATTTAAGGTAGTTTTATCTATAAAGATTAACCTCTCCATTTCTTTTTATTATCTCACCAACACTATCTTCTATCTCAAGAGACCAAAGGTACAATCCAGCTTGTGCGTTTTCTCCTTCCCACTTTTTTGCAATGTTATTTGAATAAAATATTCTCTCACCCCATCGATTATATACAGAAAATTTGTAACGTCTACAATTTCTAAATATGTCACCAACTGGACCAAAACTATCATTTACTAAATTTCCATTTGGGGTAAAGGAATTTGGAATATAAAAATTAAAATTTAGCTTGATTGCGATTTGTTCTATTACAGAATCTATACATAAATTTGAATCAGAAACAGTTAATTGAACATTAAAAACACCTGATTTTTGATAAATATGTACTGGGTTTTCAAGATTACTAAATGATGAATCACCGAAAGACCATTTGTATGAAATAATATTTTCACTAAGATTTGTAAAAAAAACAAGAGAATCATAATCAATCGAATTGGAAGTATAAAATGAATACTCAGCAATTGGATTTAAATCAATATTTATAAATTTGACCACGCTGTCAGTACAACCTTTATTTGTTGTTATCAATAGCTTGACGTCAAATTGCTGACTACTTTCAAAAATATACTCAAATGATTGACCATAAAACTTATTAGACTGAACTATCCACTCAATTGATTGAGTGCTATCTGTTGAGGAGCTATTGTTCTGAAAAATAGTAGGGTTATTTATACAATTACCATAATAAGTAAAATCAGCAACAGGATTTTCATAATCTTTTATGAAAATTGTATTAGAATTTGACCTGCATCCAAATTTATCTGTAACTTGAGCATAGTAGTCTCCCTCGATGGTTGCATATATTGATTCTTCCATACTACCAGTGCTCCATAATACTTCAGAAAACATTGAATCTAAAGTAATTTTTAAACTATCTCCTTCACATATTTCATAGCTATTTGAACTAATTGTCACAAATGGATTTTCTCTTATATCAATTATTATGCTATCTGATCCAGAACATCCATTTATGTCAATTTCATCTACAATTAGTTTAAAAAAACCTATGCTATTAAATTTGACAATTATCTCATCAGTTCCGTTACCAGAAATTAAAGAGGCTATATTGTTGGATGATTCTATTTCCCAATTGTAATTAGATCCAACACTTCCATTTAGATAAAAGTTATGAATTGAATCATCAATACATACTATAACGCTGTCTTTTGAAAATAACTTTCCAAAAGAAAACATAAATACTAAAATTAAAAGCCTAATGTTCATTTAGTTGTGAAATATAGGTCCAGTGTTTGGTAATGGATTTACATTTATGTTAACTTGAGCATTAGCTGAGCATGAATTAGCATCAGTTCCAACTACTGAGTAAGTTATTATAGCTGATGTTGAAGGTGTAATTACTTGAGTGCTAGACGTGACTCCATTATCCCATTGATAACTTGAAGCTCCTGAAGCATTTAAAGTAACACTTTCACCAATACAAATATTAGTATTATTTGCGGTTGCATTAATTGTTGGATTATTATTTACATTAACAGTGACTGAATCAGTTGCTGAACAAAAATTAGTGTCAAGTATTGTGACTGAGAATATATTTATCCCAAGCGTACTCAGTTGTAATGTCTGAGACTGATTTGTTGATCCTGTACTCCACTGATAATTTGATGCAGCATTAGAAGACAATGTTATTGTGTCGTTTATACAGATATTTGTATCAGATGCAGAAGCTAGAGCAATAGGTAAATTATTTACGAAAATGCTTAATGTATCAGAATTAGAACATGAATTTCCGTCAGTACCGGAAACTATAAAAGAATTATTACCTATCAGTCCAGGACTAACAAACTGGTTACTATTTACTGCTCCATTGTTCCATAAATAATTAACAGCACCTGAAGCTGAAATTTCAATAGAATCTCCTAAACAAATTGAACTAATTGCTGGACTTGCTAGAACATTAGGTAGCTGATCAACCTGAACAATTATTGAAGTTGTATCTGAGCATCCAAGTGAATCTTGTCCTATTACATTAAAATTATTTATACCTACTGAATCTGCTATAATTCCTTGAACTGAGCTACTAACACCATTAAACCAAATATAAGAAGAAGCACCACTAGCAGTTAAAAAAAGTGAATCATTTAAACAGACACTTGAATCAGATGGTGTTAATGTTACATTTGGGTTGGGTAGTATATCCAAACTTATTGAGGCATACTTAGATTCACATCCAGAAGTATTTGTTTCAGTTACATAGTATGTATATTGACTGACAACTGTTTGACCAGTATTAAATGTGTTCCCATTAAAGATGGATGGACTTCCCAAAGTATCATTATACCAGTTAATATTTGATCCAGCTACATTTAATGTAGATATTGGCCCGTTAACACAACTTCTAACATTGTTTGTACTAATTGCTGATGGTTGAGATACAAGATTGACGCTTACAATGCTTGGTGTTCCCTCACACCCATTTGAATCAATTTCAATAACTTGAAGATCATAGGTGCCAACTGCTCCATTCCATACAATACTAATACTATCATTTTGTGGTGAAACTAATGAATCCATTGTTCCAAAAACTGAAGGTGCAGAAAGTACTTTCCACTGATACGTTGAATTTAAATTAGCTAAAACTTTATAAGGTTCTACACTACCCCAACAAACAGTTTGAGTTGGTGAAGTGCTTGTTTGAGAGTGTATATTTTGACAAAATAATATTGCCAAGAATGCTAAAAATAATTGTTTTGTGTTCATAATTTTAATTTTAGTTGTGATATATTAATAAATTGTTCATATTGTTAATTGGAACAATAGTTCCTTGATTAGTTGGACCTCCCCAATTACTTGGCTTACATCCACTTGCTTCTCTTATTTTAACTCTAAATTCTGTTGTCTCAATTATTGGTCCAAAAATGATAGGATTTGTGAACCCCCACCCATTTCCAGCTGTGTTAATATTTGTCCAATTACTATTGCTTTGTGTTTTTTGTTGAAATCTAAATTCAGAAATATTTGGTGACGTGTAAACGGCTGTAATAGTGAGAGTATCATTTTCACATGCAGGTAGAGGACCAACAACTATATTGCTAACTATAGGCCTTGGTCTAACTTCTATTCTAACTGTATCTGTAGAATTGCAAGTTCCATTATCATATGTTACGGTAAATATAGTATCAGAAATTAATGAAAACCCATTTACAAACTGTGGATTAGAAATATTAGAGTTAACAAAGAAATTAGATGGTTGCCACTGAATTGATGAGGATGCGAATGAACTAAATGATTGTGATATTAAATTATTTGGTTGACCTCCATAGCAAATAGTTTGATTTGAATCGGCCAAAACACTTATTAAAGCAGATTCTCCAACTTGAACTGAATCAACAGAAAAACAACCATTTTGGTCAGTATAACTAGCTGAATAGACTCCAGAGCTCAAATTATATATTATAGTGTCAATAATTCCATTACTCCATGTATAATTATTTGTGGCACTATTTGATGAGTTAATAAATATTGTGTAGTCCTCTGTCTCTCCGTAATATGGAGGAGAAAAATTACTACCAATGTCACAAGGGCCTATTGCAGATAGATCTGAGTTATTCTCATATTGAGAAACAATTCTTAATCTAGTATTACCTCTTATTGCAAATGAAGGAACATTTAGTGTAATTGTGTATAGAGATGAATTGTTAAAGCTTAAGTATGAGATATACTCACCATTATC
>CENJ01034398.1_pt1 | contig 36063 bp, 36 predicted proteins | sample 356161 | NCBI WGS metagenome assembly CENJ01 (sample SAMEA2619531, study PRJEB7988) | marine metagenome | biome: marine biome (ENVO:00000447); feature: surface water layer (ENVO:00002042); material: "saline water (ENVO:00002010), including plankton (ENVO:xxxxxxxx)" | depth 5 m | reverse complement strand
TGCATAACTCTTCTATACATTGGTATGGCAATTTTTTTAACATACTCGTGAATATTAGCTTGTTCCAGGGATGTCCAACCTCTTTTAGATAAAGCAAGATTGATAGATTTTCCTGCAGTAATCTTTTGAGTTCTTAAGTCTTTTCTTCTCTCAAAAAGTTGAACTGAATATCCTTTTTTAATTAGATGAATAGCACACAATGAACCAACTAGGCCAGCACCAATTATTATTACTTTTTTTTCTTTCATAATAATTTTTTTAACGTTTGATAAAAATTAAATGCATCAGTAAAAGTATTGTATAAAGGAACAGGAGCTATTCTAATTACATCTGGCTCTCTCCAATCTGCTACTATACCATTTTCAGTCAAATTATTAAATAATTTTTTATCATAATTTTTTACTCTTATGGACAATTGACACCCTCTCATTGGTACATCTATAATCTCAATATTTTTATTATCGATGCTTTTAATTAAAAATTCTAAATAATTAGTTAGTGCTTTTGATTTTTTTATTAAATCACCCATTCCTACTTTGTCAAAGATAGACAATGATGCAAAGACAGGAGCTAGTGAAAAAATTGGTGGATTACTCAACTGCCATCCTTCAGCACTTTTGATTGGTTTAAATTTGTCATCCATTAAGAATCTTTCCTTTTTATTATGTCCCCACCAACCAGTAAATCTTGGAAGTTCCACATTGTGAAATCTTTCATTTACGAAAGCTCCTGCAATAGCACCAGGTCCAGAGTTTAGATACTTGTAAGAGCACCAAACAGCAAAATCAACATTCCACTTGTTGAGTTCTAATTTTACATTTCCAATTGCATGAGCTAAGTCAAAACCAACTACAATGCCATGCTCATGACCGACCTTTGTGATTTTTTGCATGTCAAATAACTGGCCAGTATAATAATTTACACCCCCGAGTAAGATTAAAGCAATTTCATTAGAGTTTTCTTTAATAATTTTCTCAATATCTTCCTGTCTAATATAATACTCACCTTTTCTTGGCTCAAGTTTGATTAATGCCTCATCAGCTTTAAATCCATGAAATTTAATCTGAGATTCGACTGCATAAATATCAGATGGGAAAGCGTCCTTTTCTATTAAAATTTTAAATTTATTTTTTTCAGGTTTATAAAAAGATACCATCATTAAATGAAGATTAACAGTTAAAGTGTTCATAGCAATCACTTCACTACTTTTTGCACCAATTAACTTACTGTAGCTTGTACTCAACATCTCATGATATGGAAGCCATGGGTTTTTTGCATGAAAATGTCCTTCAACAGCAAGAGTTTTCCAGTCATCAATTTCCTGAATTATATATTCTTTTGTTTTTTTTGGTTGTAGTCCAAGAGAATTACCACAAAAATATATTAAATCTTTCCCTTGCTTGTTCTTGGGTATGAAAAATAAATCTTTATAACTTTTTAGGCTATCTTTTTGATCAAGCTCTTCACAAAATGATTTATCAGTACTATACTTCATTAACTTCAAAAATTATTGGTTTACTAGGGGCTGCATCAGAAACAAATGAAGGGGTTTGTATATTTAAAAGATATTTTCCATCAATAATATCGTTAGAGACAAATATCATTTCAGTGATAGTTTTTCCTCTTGCGGCCAAATTAAGTTTTTTATTATTTGTTTCCCAAAAAATATTATGACAAGTTAATTTACCATCATCTAGTAACCTATCAACAGAAGGAAAATCAACAAGTAAATGTTTTACACCTAACTCAACAATATAATTCATTGCTTCTATTGTAAAAAAGGGAGATTCATTACCAGAATATTTTTTTTTCAACTTATTTTCATTATTTGGAACTGTTCTTATGATTAGCCCATCTAAAAATGAAGTGTCAACACTTGAAAGTTTACTTTCTATTTCTTTTTTTGTTACTACTAAATCATCATTATTTAAGCATGGTGAATAAGTTTCATTTGTTATAGAGGGTGTCAAAGTAATTAAAGTTGCTGGCATAAACATGTCTCTTAAAGAATCATTTATGGTAACACGTTCGTCTGTAATATGACCTATACACTCAGTATGTGTACCGTTGCAGTGTGGAGTTAAGGTATAGGTTTCAAAATTACATGGACCTCCAAGCCTGGTATCTCCTACGAAACTGTTGTCTTTATATGCTAATGAGCTAGCTTGATTAACGTTATAGGTATTTGGTTGCTCGCCGTTAAATTTTAAAGGAATAGATAAATCAGTAAATTTTTTAAAATTTATAAAATAAGATTTGGCCCCAACTTTTATTTCAGCATTCATTTATTATGATTTAATCTTAATTGTAATTTAACCAGCTTAAAACATTCTTATGCCAGATGTCTTTACCCTCTTGTTCTGTAAAGATACCTGTTTCTACAGCATAATCTAGTACCCTTCCTGGATATGAGGTTCCTACACCCTCCATCTCTCCCAATGGAAACGGATCATCTAAACCCATCATAATTTGACTTACTCCTACTCGCTTTTTAAGTAAGTCTAATGTATAAGAATCATGAACTAATGTATCAAAGAATAAATTTTTATGCCCTAGCGACTTCCTTGGGTCATGTAATTTTTCAAAGATATCAGGGCGACCATCATATCCTTGAATTCTTCTCCCGTAATTCGCAATGCCTAGCATCCCTCCATGAGCAAAACAAACTCTTATTTTCGGAAATCTATTAGGGAGATCTCTTAAAGTGTATATATGTAAAGTATCAGCGCATTGAGCCATCATCCATATTAAGTGAAACCTCCAATACTCATTTTTTAAAGCTATCATTTTTTCTCCATCATAAGGATGAATTTGAATTGCTAGCTTATGTTTATTGGCAAGTTCGTATATAGGATCCAAATGCTTATCTGCAGTAGATAACCATTCACCTTTTTTGTTTAAAAAATGTGTTGGAAGACATAAAACTTTTAAATCTAGTTCATTAACACATCTATCAATTTCTATCAATGCATGTTCCATGTATAATGGCTGTACAATAAATCCACAGGTAAAAATTTCTGGATAATCACTTTGAACTGAAGCATTAAAATCGTTTTGAAAAGTAATACCGTCTATACAATCTTGTTTTTCCCAACCATTACAATAAAGCTGAGAAAGGCATAACATTACTGCATGATCAATATTATTTTGTCTCATCCACTCTATCTTTTCCTTTAAAAAAAAACTTGATCCAGTTATTGGTCTAGACCAATTTCCTTGCCTCATAAATTTTTTATCATTGTCAATCCAAAACAATTTCTTGTCTTTCATGAACTTTGGAATCTGATTAGGTTCCGGAAGTATATGTCCATGTCCATTAATTCTCATACAAAAGAATTTTATTCACTAACATACCTCTTATCAGCTTCCATTACTTCACCAGTTTTTGGGCACGTTCTCAATTTTTCACTTGAGTAAAATCTTTTAAAAACTGGCAAAAAGTCTTTTTCGATATTTGTTAAATGAAAGTACTCCTCGTAGAGTAATTCATTAGCAGTATCAGAGAACCACATCAACCCGTCCCTATCATCTTTCTTTCTTTTTCTTTCAATTACTAAGCCTATTGAACCTTCAGATCTAACTGGTGAGTGAGGTACTTTTGGTGGTAGTAAAAACATTTCTCCTTCATTAATTGGAACTTCAACAAGTTTACCATCTTGTTGAGTTTTAACAACAATACTTCCTTCAATCTGATAAAAAAGCTCTTCTGTTTCATTATAATGAAAATCTTTTCTTGCGTTTGGTCCCGCTACAATCATTACTATATAATCTTCGGATTCAACATATAGATTTTTGTTTCCCACAGGTGGTTTTAAGAGGTGTCTATTTTCATCAATCCATTTTTGTAAGTTAAAAGGTTTTTTAATATTCATAATAAATGTTTTAAATTGTTGCTATTACTTTTAATTCTATTGCTATTGGTGTCGGTAACGACTTTATTTCTATTGTTGTTCTAGTAGGCTGATTTTCTGAAAAATAATCAGCATAAATTTTATTGTACTTTTTAAAGTCATCTTTCATGTTAGTCAGAAAAACCTGTACATCAATTATCTTTTCCCAGCATGAGCCACAGTCCTCTAAAATAACTTTAATATTGTTAAAGACAGAGTGACACTGCTTTTCAATATCGTAATCTACTATTTTGCCTTCATTATTTAGAGTTACTCCAGGAATATCTTTGCTATCTAATGTTCGTGGTCCTACTCCAGATAAAAAGAGTAAGTCTCCAAACTTTCTTGCATGTGGATATAGCCCAACAGCCTGAGGTGCTCTACTGGAATTTAATTTTTCTCCGTTCATAAATTAAATTTTTACACAAATATTTTTTGGTTCAGTAAAAAACTTAAGTGAATTAAAACCTCCCTCTCTTCCCACACCAGAGTTTTTCATTCCTCCAAACGGGATTCTTAAATCTCTTAATAACCAAGTATTAATCCAAATAACACCTGAGTCAATTTTAGCAGCCACTCTATGTCCTCTACTAATATCTTTAGTAAAAATAGATGCTGACAATCCAAACTCACTAGAGTTAGCCATCATTATTACATCATCTTCACTTTCAAAAGGGATTAGTGTTACAACAGGACCAAAAATTTCTTCATTGTTAATTGAACAATCATAGGGTAAATTTTCAAAAACTGTCGGTTTAATATAATAACCATTTTTAAGCTCTCCCTCCAGTATCAATCTTTCTCCTCCACAAAGTAAAATACCACCTAATTTTTTGGCTTCATTAATTTTTAATAAAATTTTGTTCATGTGCTCCTCTGAAACGACAGCGCCTAAATGGCTTTTAGAATTTTTTGGGTCACCAACAATGAGTTTTTTTGCTTTATCAACTAAAGCAGATTTAAATTTTTCATAAATTTTATTTTGCACAAATACTCTTGAGCCACACAAACAAATCTGACCTTGATTAGTAAATGCAGCTCTTGAGGCAGTACTTACTGCTTTGTCAAAGTCACAATCATCGAAGATTATATTTGGATTTTTACCACCAAGCTCTAGTGATAGTTTTTTAAAGTACGGTGCTGTTACTTTTGAGATGTGTTTTCCCGTGTCACTTCCTCCTGTAAATGAAACAATTGGCACATCCTGATGAGTTGTTAGAGCATCACCAAGCTTTTCTCCTCTACCATGTATTATATTAAGCACTCCTTTTGGGAAATTAATTTCTTTACAAATCTTACTCAGCAAATATGCAGTCATAGGTGTTATCTCAGAGGGCTTTGCAACAACTGTATTTCCTGTAGCTAAAGCAGGTGCAATTTTCCAAGTTAGTAGGTACAATGGTAAATTCCAAGGAGAAATACATGCAGCAACTCCGATTGGAACTCTGAGTGTATAATTAATTGCTTCTCCGTCCATCTCATGAACATCAGAGCTATCATGTAAAATAGCGCCAGCAAAAAATCTCAAGTTAGCTGAGGCTCTTGGTATATCAACTTTAGCTGCTAAGCTTAAAGGTTTACCGTTATCTCTACTTTCTGCTGCTACCAACATATCAAAATTTTCTTCAATAGCATCAGCTAATTTGTTCAAAATATCTGATCTTTCTTGCTTTGTAGTTTTGCTCCAAAAAGAGTACGCAACCTTAGCAGATTTAACAGCTTCATTGACATCATCTGCACAAGAGTCGGGTACTAAACTATATGCTTTACCACATGATGGATCTATATTTTCAATATAGATTTTTGAGCTTGGTTCAATTAGTTCTCCGTTTATATAATTTAAAATTTTTTCCATTACAAGCTATTAGTTCTTCCACCGTCAACTGGCAGATTAATACCATTAATGTAGCTAGCTGATGGACTACATAAAAAAGCAATAGCATCCGCGACCTCAGCCGCTTCTCCAAATCTATTAGCTGGCACGCTGGAAATCATTTTTTTAGTAATCTCTTCGACACTCTTATTTAAGGTTTTAGATTTTTTCTCAATTAAAGTTTTTAATCTATTTGTGTCAGTAAATCCAGGTAATACGTTATTAACTGTGATTCCATGTTCAGCCAACTCAAAAGAAAGAGTCTTCGCCCAATTTGCAACTGCTGCTCTAATTGTATTTGAAACACCCAAGCCAGGAATAGGAGATTTAACAGATGTTGAAATAACATTTACAATTCTTCCAAAACCTTCTTTTTTCATACCTTCAACAAAATGCTGAACAAGAATATGATTGTTAATTAAATGCATTTCGAAAGCCTTATTAAATTCATTTAGATTTGCATCAACAAGCTTGCCTGAAGCAGGGCCACCGGTATTATTGATTAATATATGAATAGGTATTTTAATCTTTTTAATTTCTTGCTCGAGCCTGCTGGAATTTTGAAAATCAATACATAAATAATTATGAACTTGACCCTTGGTATTATCTAAACGCTGTGATATTTGTTTAAGTTTTGTTTCGTTTCTGGCAAGTAAATAAATATTTGCACCAAGTTTAGCTAGCACTTCAGCAGTTGCCAAACCTATTCCTTGAGTAGATCCACAAACAACTGCATTCAAATTGGTTAATTCTAAATTCATAATTAATTACTAAATCCTAGTTTACTTTTAATTTTATCTGGTAATTCTGGCATAAAAGATCTTGAAAGCAGCAAAGTTGATATCTTTGAAATATCATTAAATATTCTGTTCTGATAAACAGTATTTTTGAGATAATCTGCTCCGTCACTACCTCCAGTTCCAATTTTTTTACCTAACATTTTATCAACCATTTGAGCATGTCTAAATCTCCAATTTGAAATGATATGATCAATATCTAATAGATTTTTAAGAAATCTGTAAGGCATGTGAAGTATAGGTTGGTCCTTGTATTGGAAAATAAGCAGTGCTGATATTAAAGCATTCTTTGAAAAAGAGTTTGAGTTTTTTTCTTCAAAGCTAGCTTTTGATACTATCTCTTTATAATATTCTTTTGATCCCTCCAACATTTTGATTCTAATGTTCTTTTCGTTGTCCGTTAGAATATCACTGGACTTAATACTATTCATTTCTTTACTCATCATATTTTCAATTGCTGTAGAGTAATGTTCCACAAAATCAAAATCCTCGTAATTGACAAATGGATTTCTATTTAACCATTTTTCAACTAAATCAAAAATTGATTGTTGATCTTCTAATGTCAAGATTTCTTTTTTCTCTTCTGCTGAAAACTGATCATGATATGGACAATTTCCAAAAGAATGTCTTTGATTAATTTTCAATCCAAGCATAACTTCGATTTTTCTAAACTGATGACTTTGAAAGCCTGATGCTGGCGAAAGATAGTCTCTAAAATCGAGAAAGTCGATTGAAGTCATTGTTTCTAATACATCAATCTGTTTAACTAGCAAGTTCAATATTTCTTTTATCCGATCCGTTCTTTTTACAACTTTGATAATCTCTTTTTCATCAATTTTTTCGTCTTTGATAGTGTCTTTGACTGATTTGAGCTCGTGAATAATTTGTTTAAACCAGAGCTCATAAGCTTGATGAATAATTATAAACAACATTTCATCATGTGACTCATCACCTAATTCTTTGCTCATTGGAAACTGAGCATGAAGAATTTTATCTAGCTTTAAGTAATTTTGATAATGTAAGGCTGTTTTTTTTAAATCTACCAATTAATATTTTTCATTAAAAATACTAAAGATGATTAGATTTCAAAACCATTTAGGATAAAAAGTATTGTAGGCATGAGTATAAATATTCCCTCAAATAAAAATGAACATTTTTGTGATGTAAATTGATTGCTTTTTGAGAACAAAAATACAGATAGCAAAATCGTAGTAATCAAGAAAGTAAGAAAGAATTCTAAATCAACATAATTAAAATGCCAAATTATGAATATTATGAGAGTTGAAATTGATGATAATATAATAGATAATATTTTTGATTTTTGAATTCCTAGTTTTATTGGAATAGTTACAAGTTTAGACTTATCAAATTCTATATCCCTTATATCAAAAGGAATCGTTATCGCAAAGACTTTCAAATAGATTGCTGAGAAAATTAATATTACTTTTTCGTCTATTGGAACTAACAATTCGACTGCAGGTAAAAAAACTGAAAAGTATGACCAAGCAAATGCAATCATAAATATTTTAAAATATTTAATCTTTCTAAAATGTGAATAAAAAATGATGAATGGAGCTAACACAATAAAGCTTATTGCGGAACTTAAACTTAAATTAAGTAATAAATAAATTAGAATAAAAAAAAGTAATACAAAGAGTAATTTGTTTAGACTAAATTTATTCATCACAATTAAGTCCTGATTATCATTTTCTTTTAAACTATTAATAAAATTATAGGCTAAAAAACAAGAGAAAAAGGATAGTGATAAAATTTTAAATGAAAAAAAATTTAGTCCTATCATAACGAGTAAACATAGAAAAGAAAAGGAAATAGAAACCCAAAAATGATAGCGAACTAAATATTTAAATAAAGATTTAAAAAACAATGTTTACAATCTTTCCTGGAACAATAATTATTTTTTTTGGAGATTTACCTGATAAATAATGTGCTGTTTTTTCATTTTCTAAAACACATTTTTGAATGTAGTCCTTATCTGAATCAGTACTGAAATCCAGTTTGAATCTAGTTTTACCATTAAATGAAATTGGATATTGAATATTTTTCTTTAATATTTTAGTTGGATCATATTCAGGCATTTTAGCAAATGCAACAGAAGTTTTATTTCCTAATTTTTGCCAAATCTCCTCAGCAATATGGGGTGCGAAAGGTGAAAGTAAAATCGTAAAGTCTTTTACTATAGATCTTTTATTACATTTTAGATCTCTGAGTTTGTTTAAACAAATCATCATAGAACTGACAATTGTATTAAATGAAAATCTTTTTAAATCCTCATTAATTTTATTAATTGTTAAATGTATAATATTTAACTCTTCATCACTTGGCTTATCATTTGAAACTAACAAGCAATTTTTATCATCGTGAACTAAATCCCAAAGTTTTTTTAAAAAATTATGTACACCAGTAATTCCGTTTGTATCCCAAGGTTTATATTGTTCTAGTGGACCTAAAAACATTTCATATACTCTAAGAGTATCTGCTCCATATTTTAAAATTAGTTCGTCTGGAGTTTGAGTATTGTACTTAGACTTACTCATCTTTTCAACTTCAAAACCACAAACATATTGTTGTTTTTTATTTAATATAAAGCTAGAGTCTTTATATTCATTCTTTGATGACCTAAAAGATTCAACATTAAGAATATCATTTTTTACAAGATTAATATCGACATAAAGCTTTATACAATCATAGTTATTCTTTAAATCATAGCTTACAAAAGTATTTTTGTTTTTTAATTTGTAAACGAAATTTGACCTTCCTAAAATCATCCCTTGATTAATTAATTTCTTGAAGGGTTCATCAAAAGGTATTTTTTGAATATCAAATAAGAACTTAGTCCAAAATCTGGAATACATTAAATGACCAACAGCATGCTCGGCACCACCAATATATAAATCAACTTGATTCCAATACTTTAGTTTTTTAGCATCACAAAAAATCTTATCATTTGTTGGATCAATAAATCTTATAAAATACCATGATGAGCCAGCCCATCCCGGCATTACATTATAATCTAATCTATCTCCACGAAAAACATTCCAGTCTTCTTTTTTTGCACGCGCTAGAGGAGGTAATCCTTCTTTAGTTGGTTTGTATTCATCAATTTCAGGCAAAATTGGGGTTTGATCATCTGGAAAAATCTTTGGAATGTTATCTTCATAATAAACAGGAAATGGTTCTCCCCAATATCTTTGCCTACTAAATATAGCATCTCTTTGTTTGAAGTTGGTTCTACTAAAACCTAAATTTTTACTCTCTAAAAAACTAACTATCTTCTGTGAAGCTTTAATTGATGCCAATCCATTTACAAAATCTGAGTCTTCTAAAATTATCTCTTTTTCTTCATGTGCAGATTTGGAAATATCAACTCCTTTAAAAATATTTTTAATTTCTAAATCAAATTTATTTGCAAATAACCAGTCTCTTTGATCACCACAAGGTACAGCCATAATTGCTCCAGTCCCATAGTCTATCAACACATAATCAGAAATCCAAATTGGTATCTTTTTATTAGTTATTGGATGTAAAGCATACATGCCAGAAAAAACACCATCAATTGATTTAGTTTTTTTTCTTTCAATTTCTGTTTTTTGCTTGCACTCTTTAACATAAGCTGAAACATGCTTACTTTCAATAAATTCTTTGATTATTGGATGCTCAGGCGACAAAACCAAAAAGGTTACTCCAAAAATGGTATCTGGTCTTGTAGTATATACTTCAATTGATGCATTTTCCTTTTTATCAATCTTAAAGAAAATAGAAGCCCCAGTTGATTTTCCAATCCAATTTTTTTGAATCTCTTTAATTGAGCTTGGCCAGTCAATTTTATTTAAATCCTCAAGCAGTCTATTAGAGTATGCAGTAATCCTGAGGGCCCATTGTTTCATTTTTCTTTTAATAACAGGGTGCCCTCCTCTCTCTGAAAAACCATCCTTGACCTCGTCATTTGCCAAAACTGTTGCTAGTTCTTCACACCAATTCACTGTGGTTTCAGTTAAAAATGCTAACCTAAATTTATGCAAAATGTGTTCTTTTTCAGAATCAGAAAAATTCATCCATTCAACATTTGTAAATGGATTGATTTTCGAGCTACTGAAAGCAAAATCTTTAGAAAATCCATTTAATTTAAACTCGTCAATCAAATTAGAAATTGACATAGCTTTATCTTCCTTTAATGAGTAAAAACTATCATATAGCCTTCTAAAAATCCATTGAGTCCATTTATAATATGAACTATTTGAAGTCAATATTTTTCTGTCCCAGTCATATGCAAAGCCCATTTTTTTTAGCTGTTTTTCATAGCGCTTTGTATTTACAGCAGTTGCTTTGGCAGGATGTATTCCAGTTTCAATAGCATATTGTTCAGTTGGCAAGCCAAATGAATCGTAGCCCATTGGGTGTAATACATTATATCCATTTAAGATCTTATACCTCGCTAATATATCTGAAGCAATATATCCAAGAGGATGACCAACATGTAGCCCAGAACCTGAAGGATAGGGGAACATGTCAAGAACATAAAACTTAGGCTTACTTGAGTCTTGCTTTACAGAAAAAGTTTTATTTTGTTCCCAAAAATGTTGCCATTTATTTTCTATTTCAATAAAATTATACTTCAATATTTTTGAAAGTTCTTGATTTGGGTAAAGATAAATACTTTATTTATTTTAGCAGTGATGAACAAAAAAAGTAATTCATTGTTGAAGCTTAGGCTAATTTCGTCTTCAGCTTCAATAGTTATTAGCCTTAGTTTGGTACTTTATGTAATTGGATTACTTGCTTATATTCTAATAAATACTAATAGTTTCTCAAAAAAAATTAAAGAAAATATTACGTTTTCTATTCTTATTAAAGATAGCGCCAAAGAAATTGATATTGTTAAGTTTCAGAAATACATTGACGCTGAAGATTTTGCAAAAAACAGTATATACATAAATAAAGATGAAGCAACTAAAATTTTAATTTCTGAACTTGGAGAAGATTTTACTGATTTTTTAGGATATAGCCCTCTACTTGCTTCCATTGATCTAAAATTAAAAGCTGAACACACCAGCTTTGAAAAAATAAAACAATTAGAGTCAGAACTAATGCAATTTGATATTGTACAAGAAATTTATTATCACAAAAATTTAATTCAAAATATAAATACTAATATCAATAAAATATTGATGTTTCTTTCTTCATTCTGTTTGCTTTTATCTATAATTTCTATAGCACTAATTAACAATTCTATTAGATTATCAATATACTCGAAAAGATTTGTGATTCAAAACATGTCGCTAGTTGGAGCAGAAAACTGGCAAATTCAAAAACCATTCTTGATTAAAAGTTTAACCCAGGGAATGTATAGTTCGATTTTTGCGATTTTTTTAATGATTGGAAGTGTTCAACTAATTCAAAAGGAAACAGCATCTATATTGAATGTTAATGATTTTAAACTCATAAGCTTTATTTTTATTTTTATTTTTGTCTCAGGACTATTTTTGAGCTGGCTTTCAACATTTTTTGCTGTTAGAAAATATGTTAGAATTGATGAACATAAATTATACGAACAATAATGGATTTTGCATTTAAAAAAAAGAATTTTATTTTACTAATTACTGGTATTTTATTTATTGCAACAGGTCTTATTCTAATGTCAGGAGGAGCGTCTGAGGACCCTGAAGTTTTTAATTATGAAATATTTAATTTTAGAAGACTTACCTTAGCTCCTATATTAATAACAATTGGCTTTATTATTGAGATTTTTGCAATTATGCTTAAGTTCAAAGACTAGTTTTTGTGGAATTTCTAGAAGCAATAATACTTGGAATTATCCAAGGCTTAACAGAATTCTTACCTGTTAGCAGTAGTGGTCATTTAGAGATTATTAAACATATTTTTGGTACGGATAAGGTTGGTGAAGAAAGTCTAACTATGACTGTTGTGCTCCATTTTGCTACTGCATTATCAACATTATTTGTTTTTAGAAAAGACATCAATACAATTTTTAAAAAAGCGTTAAAGAAAGAAAAAGAAGAAACAAACTTTATAATATTCATTTTCTCTTCAATGATTCCTGCAGTTATTGTAGGCTTTCTTTTTGAATCAAAAATTGAAAAACTTTTTGAACTTGAAAGTTTGGTTTTTATAGGTTTTATGTTGGTTATAACTGGAATTCTTCTGCTTTTAGCTGATAAAGCAAAAAAATCAGAAAAATCTTTAAATATTAAAAACAGTTTAATTATTGGTATTGCACAAGCTATTGCTATATTGCCTGGGATTTCAAGATCTGGGGCAACAATATCTACATCAGTGCTTTTAGGAATTGACAAAGAAAAAGCTGCAAAATTTTCATTTCTAATGGTGGTACCTTTAATTATAGGCAAAATATCCTATGATTTGATATTTAATACTGAACTCTTAATATCAGAGAATCTGCTCATGCTTCTTATGGGTTTTTTGAGCTCATTTTTGACAGGTCTTTTAGCTTGTAAATTGATGATCTATCTTGTTAAAAAAAGTAAGCTAAAATATTTTTCTTTATACTGTATTATCGTTGCACTTTTTTGCATTTTCATCTAAAAATGAAACTATTTAATATAGATCAACTTAAAAATGGAGCAGTTTTTTTAATTAACAAGAAAGTTAATTGGACATCATTTGACGTTGTCAAAAAAATGAGATCATGTATTAGCCAAAAATATTCCGAAAAGATTAAAGTTGGGCATGCAGGTACTTTAGACCCACTAGCTGAAGGTCTTCTAATTGTTTGCACTGGAAAAAAAACAAAGGAAATCTCTGAATTTCAAAATTTAAAAAAAAAATATCAAGGAGAGATAACAATTGGAGCAACAACACCTTCTTTTGATCTTGAAACTTCAGTTAATAGAAGATTTGACTTTTCACACGTTAATGAACATGATATTTTAACCGCAACTGAAAAATTTCTTGGTAAAACTTGGCAAACTCCACCAATTTATTCAGCTTTAAAACAAAATGGAGAGCGATTATACAATTTAGCGAGGAAAAATAAATCAGTTAAAATTGCTAAAAGAGAGATTTGTATTTATGAATTTAATATTGAAGAAACGGAATTACCTAAAATTAAATTTGAAATAGTTTGCAGCAAAGGAACATATATACGTTCAATTGCGAATGATTTTGGGAACGAACTCAATTCAGGAGGATATCTTTCAAAACTTAAGCGCATTGGGATAGGAAATTTCTGTCTAAAAGATGCTATTGATATTGATTCCTTCTCTAGTTTTCTTAACTAAAATTTGACAAGGCCTTTTCATTGTATTATATTTGCAATCCCTTAATCCAAAAAAATACATAATGAAATATAAATTATCAAACTTTAACTATGATTTACCTGAAAAAAGAATAGTAGATAAACCTTGTGAACAAAGAGATGAAGCTAAAATGATGGTACTTGACAGAAATAGTGGTGAAATCGAACATAAACAAGTTAAGGATTTGATTAATTATTTTGAAGAGGACGATGTAATTGTTCTAAATAACACCAAAGTTTTTCCTGCTAGATTATATGCAAATAAAGAAAAAACAGGCGCTAGAATTGAAGTTTTTCTATTAAGAGAACTAAATAAAAAGAATAGGCTCTGGGATGTTTTAGTTGACCCTGCTAGAAAAATAAGAATTGGTAATAAACTCTTTTTTGGTGAAAATGATGAACTAATTGCTGAGGTTATTGACAATACAACATCTAGAGGAAGAACATTAAGGTTTTTATATGACGGGACACATGAAGAATTTAAAGAAACTCTTGATAAACTTGGACAAACTCCTCTACCCAAATCCCTAAAAAGAGAACCAACTGATGAAGATGTTGAAAGATATCAAACTATTTATGCGAAGCACGAGGGTGCAGTTGCTGCTCCGACAGCTGGTCTACATTTCAGTAGAGAGTTGCTCAAAAGATTAGAAATTAAGGGAATTAATTTATCTGAAATAACATTGCATGTTGGTTTAGGAACTTTTACCCCAATTTTGGTTGAGGATTTATCTAAACACAAAATGGAATCAGAAGAAATCATTATCAGTGATAGTGATTCAGCTATCATTAATGAAGCCAAGAAGAATCGCAAAAGAATTTGCTCAGTTGGGACCACAGTTATGAGAACATTAGAAAGTTCAGTCTCAACAAGGAATACTATCATTCCCTTCAAAGGATGGACTAATAAATTTATTTTCCCTCCATATGACTTTAGAATTGCTAATTGTATGCTAACTAACTTTCATCTTCCCAAATCATCATTGATGATGCAAGTTTCAGCCTTTACAGGCTTTGACTTGCTTAAAGTAGCATATAAAGAAGCCATTCAAAAAAAGTATAATTTTTATACTTATGGGGATGCAATGCTTATTCTGTAAAAGTGAAGAAGTCAGTTCTAATATTGGGAGCCGGTTCTGGCTCAAGAATGAACAATAAACTTCCTAAACAGTACATTCTTATTAAAGACAAGCCAATTATCTTTCATACAATTGAAAAGTTTGGTCATTTTGATGAAATTGTAGTTGTTATAAATAAAAATCATATTAGTTTATTTGAAAAACATTTAAATGATAATAGGCATAAAAATAAAATTAAACTTGTCTTTGGTGGAAAAACAAGAATAGAGTCTGTTCGTAATGGATTAAAATATGTAGACGAAAATAGTAATGTAGCAATACATGACGCGGTTAGACCACTGATTTCGAAAGCTATGATCGACAAGTTAATTTCGTCTGTAAAAAACAATTGCATAGTTCCTGGAGCTAAGTTAAAAGATTCTGCTAGAGTTTTTGAAAATGGTAAAGCAGTTTACATAAACAGAGAAAAAATTATAAAAATTCAAACACCTCAATGCTTTTATGCAAAAGATATCAAAGAGGCATATTCAAATTTGGAGGATTTTTCATTAACAGATGACGCATCTGTTTTTGAAATGAATGGTGGGAAAATTGAAGTTATTGAAGGTGAAGAATTTAATATTAAAGTTACCACACCATTTGATTTAGAAATTGTCAAAATAAATTATGAAAAACTATAAACTAGACATAAAAAAAATTGATGATGGAGCTTTAACTGATATTCTTGAAAATTCCAATTTTAAGAAATTTAGAAAAAGTCAAATTAAGACATGGTTATTTAAAAAAAATGTTAACTCTTTTGAGGAAATGACTAACCTCTCAAAAGAATTAAAGAAATTCCTCTCAAAAAAATTTGATATAAATTCATTAGATATCATTTCAAAATCAAAAAGCTGTGATGGCACTAATAAATATCTTTTCAGATTACACCAAGGCAATGAGATTGAAGGAGTTTTAATACCTTCAAATAATAGAGTAACTGCGTGTGTTTCATCACAAGCGGGTTGTAGCTTAGATTGTTCATTTTGTGCTACAGGAAAGTTAGAGCTGAAGAAAAACCTTGACTTTTATGAAATTTATGAACAAATTTTTGTTTTAAACAAAGAGTCACACAAAATTTATAATAAAAAATTAAACAACATTGTATACATGGGTATGGGTGAACCTCTTCTAAACTATAAAAATGTTGTCCAGAGTATTAGACTCGCTTGTTGTCCAAATGAAGGCTTAGGAATATCTCCTAAAAGAATTACTATTTCAACTTCTGGAATTTCAAAGATGATAAATAAATTAGCTCATGAGAACCTAAGATGTAATCTTGCCCTATCATTACATTCTGCTGATGATGAGATTAGATCTAGTTTAATGAAAATCAATGATTCAAATAATGTAGAAAGCTTATCCAAAAGTTTGAAGTATTTTTACGAACAAACGAAAATAAGACCCACAATTGAATACACATTACTAAAAGGTGTTAATGATAAAGTTTCTGACGCAAACAAGCTTGCTAGTTTTTGTAAAAACTTCCCAACTAAAATCAATATAATTGAGTACAATAAAATTGATAGCGGTCTATTTGAAAAATCTACTCCATCTAATACTGAAACTTTTATTAATCATATAAAAAGAAAAAACATACCAATAACTTACAGAATTAGCAAAGGGAAAGATATCAAAGCAGCATGTGGTCAATTAATTAATGAAGATCAATGAGTACAATAAAGCAAATTAAAGCTCCAATTTCTAATGAGCTTGCACAATTTAACAAAGAATTTATCTCAAATATTAAAACTGAGAAAGGTCTCTTAGATAAAATCTTAAGGTACATAATTAAAAGAAAGGGGAAACAAATTAGACCTATTCTTGTTTTATTATCAGCAAAATTGGTTGGCAAAATTAGTGATAGGACATTTACAGCTGCAACTCTCATCGAACTTCTTCACACTGCCACTTTAGTTCATGACGATGTTGTAGATAATTCAAATATTCGCAGAGGATTTTTTTCTGTAAATGCTCTATGGAAAAACAAAATAGCAGTTTTAATTGGAGATTTTCTTCTTGCTAAAGGACTAGATATCTCTGTGAAGAAAAAAGAATTTAGAATTCTTGAAATTGTTTCTGAAACGGTACAGCAAATGAGTAAAGGTGAGCTCTTGCAAATTCAAAAGTCTAGGAGTTTAGAAATAAGTGAAAAAATCTATTTTGAAATCATCAAGAAAAAAACCGCAAGTTTAATTTCAGCATGTTGTGAGTGCGGAGCATTATCATCAACCAAAAGCAAGAAAGATATTTTTATGCTTAGAAACTATGGTGAACTAATTGGTTTAATATTTCAAATTAAAGATGACTTATTTGACTACGAAAAAACTTCAATTATTGGTAAACCGGTTACTTTTGACATTAAAGATCGAAAAATGACACTTCCTTTAATTTATACTTTAAATCACTGCAGTGAAAAAGAAAAAAAATTCATAATTAGAACAATAAAAAAAAGTAATAATATTCACAAAGAAGTTTTAGAAATAATTGAAATTGTTAAAAGTCATGGTGGAATTAAATATGCAAAAAACAAAATGGAGGAACTTCGTTTAAAGGCAATAGGAATTATAAATAAGTTCGATGATAGTGAAACAAAAAAATCACTAATAGAATTGACAAATTATATGATTACAAGAAAAAAATGATAACCAAAGAAACTATTGATAAAATTTTTGATGCTGTAAGAATTGAGGAGGTAATCGGAGATTTTGTTTCTGATTTAAAAAAGAAAGGTGTCAATTACATGGCCTGTTGTCCTTTTCATGATGAAAAAACTCCTTCTTTTTCAGTATCTCCAAGCAAAGGAATTTATAAATGTTTTGGATGTGGAAAAGGAGGTAATGCTATAAATTTTGTTATGGAACATGAACACTTTACATATCCTGAGGCATTAAAGTACTTGGCTAAAAAATATAATATTGAAATTGAAGAGAAGCAAATGACCAAAAAGCAAGTGGATGCTAATAACGAGAAAAGTAGTCTTTTTTTAGTTAATGAATTTGCCAGAGATTTTTTTATTAAGAACTTAAATGATAAAAGTGAAGGTAATAAAATCGGACTTTCTTATTTATTAGAAAGAGATATTTCTAATGAAATGATTAATCTTTTTGAGATTGGCTATGCATTAGAAAATAATAACAATCTATCAACTGAAATTATTTCTAATTCATTTGATAAAGATCTTGTCGTAAAAAGTGGGTTGTCAAAAGAAAAAGATGACCGGCTATATGATTTTTTTAATACTAGAGTTATCTTTCCTATACATTCTTTTTCAGGAAGAGTTTTAGGTTTTGGAGCTAGGACCATAGGAAATAAAAGTAAAATAAAGTACCTGAACTCACCTGAAAACGCCATTTATCAAAAAAGTAAAATTTTATACGGTATCTATTTTTCTAAAAACGAGATAATTAAAAAAAACAACTGTTACATAGTTGAAGGTTACACTGATGTAATTTCTTTTCATCAAAACAACATAAAAAATGTAGTGTCATCATCAGGAACTGCTCTAAGTAAAGACCAGATTAAACTCATTAGCAGATTTTCAAACCATATAACTTTAATTTTTGATAGTGATGATGCTGGAGTAAAAGCTGCTTTTCGAAATATTGACCTGATACTTAGTGAAGGAATGAATGTTAAAATTGTAAAACTACCAGATGGTGAAGACCCAGATAGCTTAGCAAAGAAATACAACTCATCAGAACTAATAAAATTTATAGACGATAGTACAAAAGATTTTATTACTTACAAAACAGAAATGCTGAGAGCAGAATCAGAAAAAGATCCAGTAAAAAGAGCTGAAAATTTAAGAGAAATCATCAAATCTATCGCCTCTGTGCCTGATTACCTAACTAGAATTGAGTATTGTAAAATTTGCAGTGCAATTTTTAAGATAAATGAAAAGGAATTACTTGGGATTGTTTCTAGAAACAAGAGCATTAGATTGGCATCATCCAGTAGGCAAAAAACAAAAGAAAGATTAGTAGAAAAAGAAACTAAATTAACTTTATTCGAAAAAGAAATTTTAAGGTTGATTCTAAATTATGGGAATGAAACCATTCATATTTCAAATGAAGAAATAAATCTAACTAAATTTTTTATTGAAGAACTAGAATATGACGATTTAAACTTTACAGTATCAAAATATAAAATTTTATATTCGGAAATAGTTGATAATTTTAAAGAAAATGAATATGTTGAGGAGAAATATTTCTTGAACAATAACCAATCTATTATACAAGAAATTGCTATAGATTTGATGTCTAATAAACATAATATAAGTGTGAATTGGCAAAAAAGACATAATATTTTTACATCAACTGAATCAGATTCTCTTTCAAAAACTGCAGAAAAAGCTCTACTTAACCTCAAACACGAGCATCTTGAAAATCAAATAAATGAACTGAAAAAGAAATTAAACATTGAAAATAAAGCTTTGGTTAATAAGTTTAAAAGTTTGGTTGAAATTAGAAAAGAGATAGCTCAAAAACTTGGAAGAAAATAATACTTTTTTTTCTAATTAATATCAATTAACTTGAGCTTTAACGTTTTTTCACCTCTCCAACTATCTTCATAAATTGTATAGCAGATATTAATAACCTCGGATTTGCATAAATAATCATATTTGTGACCAAGATTAAATCCTATAAATTCAAATGATTTAGATGTTCCTGTAATAATACCTTTCAAGTGACTATCATTGTTTCCAACAAGAGATAATTTAAAATTATTAATTTCATTAGTGCAAAAAACTGGAGCTTTATTACCAAGACCAAATGGTGCGAATCTCATAATAGTTCTATAAAGAATATAATTTATTTCATCTATTGAAAGTACAAGATCAATGGTTATCTGCTTGTCATTAGTTAATTCATTAGATACTTTTACAACTTCCTCTTCAAATAAATCTTGAAATCTATTTAGGTTTTCTCTAGTAAGAGACAATCCTGCGGCTGATTTATGACCTCCATATTTTGTTAAAAAGGCCGAACATTTGTTAAGGATTTCGAGAACATTTATACCTTTTGCTGTTCTAACTGAACCAACTAAATTATTTTTTTCTTGAGTTAAAACAATTGAAGGCTTATTATATTTATCAACCAAATTGGAAGCAATAATCCCAACTATTCCTTTATGCCAATTTTCAGAAAATACAATTATAGATTTTTTTGAACTATTCAAAGCTAAATCAGCCTCATTAAGTATTTCTTTTTGAATCTCTTTTCTTTGATTATTTAAATCAATCAATGATTTAATAATTGCATAACTATTTATTTTTCGATCAGATAAAAGAGCCTTAACACCAAGCTCTGCACTGCTTAGTCTTCCAGAAGAGTTGAGTAGTGGAGCTATTTTATAAGAAATATCTTCAGATAAAACTTTATTTTCAATATTAAGTGATTTAATGATAAGAGAAATTGGTTTGTTTCTGTTATTATTTATTTCAAGCAGCCCATGAAATACAAAAATTCTATTTTCATCAATAAGTGGAACCATATCTGCTATAACACTTATTGCAAGCAAGTCAAAATACTCCTTTACCAAATCAAATGACAAGTTGTTAGAAATGCAATATGCATGTATTAACTTGAACCCTACACCACAGCCTGACAAATACTTAAATGGATAATTGCAATCTTTTCTCTTAGGGTCAAGCACTGCTACTGCATCTGGTATTTCTTCTCCTTGTTCATGATGATCACAGATTATATAATCTATTTTCTTACTCTTTGCATAACTTACCTCATCGCAAGATTTTATACCACAATCTAAAGCAACTATTAAATTAACATTATTTGATTTCGCATAATTAATAGATTCTATTGAAATACCATATCCTTCATTATTTCTGTCAGGAATATAAAATTCAATATTATCAGTGAATTTATTTAAAAACATATACATCATTGCTACTGAGGTAATCCCATCAACATCATAATCACCATAAATCATAATTTTTTCATTCTGATTTATTGCAATTGATAATCTCTCTACAGCTTCATGCATAGATTTCATTAGAAATGGATCGATTAAGCTTGAAATTGAAGGATTGAAAAAAATCATTGCTGAATCCTTAGTTTTAATTTGCTTAATATTTAACAATTTAGCCACATAATCTTTTACTCCAAGATTATTAGAAATATTTTGTATTTCATTACTTGAGTAGTCTCTGAAAAGCCATTTATAATTATTCATTAATGAAAAAACTGTTAAATTCAGCAGGTTTGATTTGCTGTTTTGAATCACTAAGTGCTTTTTCTGGATTATCATGTGTTTCAATCATGACACCATCATATTTTAATTCTTGACTTTTTAATACGAGTTCTTTAACAAAACTTGAATCTCCAGCTATATGGCTACAATCACATATTAAATTAATTCCTTTGAGTTTTTTACTAAATTCTTTAACAGAGCTCCATTTAGGCTTATTTCTGTAGTTAATTTTTCTTTCTGCATAAAAACCTCTATGTATTGCTCCAATATTTTTAATGTTATAACTCCGCATTCTTTTAATTGCATTATACCATAGGTCCATATCAGCAACAATTGGATTTTTTATGTAAACTTGGATCTTGGAATTCTGTAGACTTTCAGCGATTTCTTGAACATAAAATGGATTAACAGTTGTTCGTGCACCTAACCAAACCATATCAATCTTAAATTTTTTACAAAGTTCAACATGCTTGCTATTTGCTACCTCACACGCAACCTTTACATTATATTTAACTTTAATTTCTTTTAACCAAGATAATCCAACTTCACCAACCCCTTGAAAAGAATCTATATTAGTTCTAGGTTTCCAAACTCCGGCTCTAAAAAAATCAATGTTTTTGTGAATTTTAGAGGCTATTGAATCAACTTGAGAAAAGCTTTCAGCACTGCATGGCCCAGCTACAATAATATTATGTTTTTTATTAATTATCACTTAACTTATTTACAACTATAACAAATTCACCCTTTATTTTTTTGTTTTCATAATATGAAATCAAATCTGTAATTTTTCCATTTTTTGTTTCCTCATAAATTTTAGATATTTCCTTGCTAACTGAGTAATCTCTCTTATTATTAAAAATCTCTTTAAAATCATTTAAAGTTCTCAAAAGTCTATGGGGTGATTCATAAAAAATCATTGTCTTTTTTTCTTGAGAAACATTCGTGAGAAAAGATTTTCTGCCTTTTTTTATAGGTATGAAGCCATAAAAAATAAAATTTTCACAAGAAAAACCAGATTTAACCAAAGCAGGAATCAAAGCTGTCGGACCTGGTAAACACTCAACAATTATTTTATTTTTAATGCATTCTCTTATCAAAAGAAATCCTGGATCAGAAATTGAGGGGGTCCCCGCATCACTAACTAAGCCGACTAGTTCATTATTATTAATCAAATCAATACATTTTTGTAAGTTTTTATGCTCATTGTATTGATGGTATGAAACTGTTTTTACTTTTATTGAAAGATGATTTAATAATTTCTTGGTTGTTCGTGTATCTTCTGCCAAAAGAATATCAATTCTAGTTAAAACATTTACTGCTCTAATTGTTATATCATCCAAGTTACCTATTGGAGTTGGAATTATAATTAATCTACCCATAATTAAAAGTAAAAAACATGAAGTTTGTAACTTGGTGCAAATCTAATTGTTGGACTTGGTAATTTAAAGTAATCTATATAATAAATTATGTTTTTTACAAATTTATTATTTGATTTTCTAAAAATATGCTTAAGATTATAATCCAAAGTGATATAATACTCTCTCAAACCACCATCTATGCTAGAACTATTTAGAAACTGGCTATCGTCCAGTCCTGTACCAATAGCTAAATTAAAGTTTTTTAAAAATTCGAAATCTAATATCTTATTTAGTCTAAATGTTAGCCAATAAGTTTGATTTACATAATCATTAAAAAACTCGTAGCTAGATGCTGATTTTCCTCTCTCTTTTTCTAGCTCCCAATATTTATTACTTCTTTTGAAATAACTAAACTTAATATCTATATAATTCAATTTGTTTGATTTCTTCTTAATATAATGAAAATAACTTCCTGCAATTCCTGAGATTAAATCATAACTACTGAACCCATAATTTGGAGAATAGGCGTCTTTGAGTTCAATAATTGACTGTATTATTATTGAATTTCTTAATGCTAATTTTAAGGGCTTTTCTGAATCAGCCCATAAAAAGGCATTATTAAATAATTCGCTAGTAAAATAGCCACCATAAAAATGACCTACTTTATCAAGATTTTTTGCATAAACAAAATCGTTATTAGAACTAAATGAGAATTGATTATTATCTTCACTCCACCAGACTCTATTCAAATAATGATAGGTAGCTCCACCTACCAAAAAAAAAGATGAATTCACAATACTTTCTCTTTTATTTTTTTCTAAATCATTATTAAAAAAAACTGATGCTGAAAGTGAATATGAAATCAAATTAAGAGCAAAAATTAAATATATATAATTCAATTATTCATATTTTTAGACTTTAGTAAAAATAAAAAAACAAGCTAAATGAAAAGTCACAAAGGGAAAATAGATTTAATTTGTGGTTCTATGTTTTCTGGCAAAACAGAAGAGTTAATTCGCAGACTAAAAAGGCTTGACTTTGCAAAAAAAAAATATAAACTATTTAAACCAATTGTTGATAATAGATACGATAACAAAAAAGTTGTTTCACATAATATGAACTCTGTTCAAGCAACTATCATCTCGAAATCAGAAGATATATATAAACATATTAAAAACGAAAATATTATTGCTATTGACGAGGCTCAATTTTTAGATGAAAAACTTTACGAAGTCTGCAAAAAACTTATTGAAGATGGCATTGATATAATTATAGCTGGATTAGACATGGATTACAAAGGCGAACCATTTGGCTCAATGCCAAAATTATTAGCTATTTCTAATGACGTAAAAAAAATGCATGCAGTTTGTTTCGACTGTGGCGAAACTGCCAACTATACCTTCAGAATAAATAATGACACACAACAAGTATTAATTGGTAGTAAAGAAAATTATAAGGCTCTTTGTAAAAACTGCTTTTTTAAATAAGATAAAATGAAAGCTAATTATGAGTCAGTTCTACACGTTAATTTAAATTTATTAGAATCAAATTTCAAGTTTTATAAAAAAAAGCTTGATAATGGCACAAAAATAATTGCAGTGGTTAAAGCCTTTGCATATGGTCATGGTGATATAAAAATTTGCGAAGAACTTGAAAAACTTAATGTTAGTTATTTTTGGGTTGCAGATTTTGAAGAAGCTGTTCGAATTAGAAGAAATAATATCTCAACTCCAATAATTGTTGCTAACCCTGGATACAAAAATTATAATCTTTTTGTTAAATATGACTTGGAGCCGCTTATATTTAATTTTAAATCTCTAGATTATTTTAATCAAAATAAAATGATTAATTGTCATATAAAATTCAATACTGGAATGAATCGTTTTGGATTTGAAACTAATCAAAAAGAAAAAATAATTAATTTTTTGAATCAAAATAAAAATTTTAATGTAAAAACAATTTGTTCTCATTTAGCGGATTCAACTAATGAATCATTCACAAAAAATCAAATGAATAGTTTTGATTTTATCTGTGATTATTTTATGAAAAATTACCATAGTAAAATTGAAAGACACTTATTTAACTCAAAAGCAACTATTAAGTATAAAAATAAATATGAACTGGTTAGGCTGGGGATTGGCTTATTTGGTGTTGCTAATAACAAGGGGTTACATCAAATTTCTACTATGACTTCTGTTGTTTCACAAATTAAAATTATTAATCAAGGTGAATTTGTTGGTTATGGAATGAACTATTACTCAAAGGAAAGGGTAAAAATCGGTATTATCCCATTTGGATATGCTGACGGTATCTATGAAAAAAAAAATAGTAACAACTACTATGTTTTTATAAAAAATAATAAATACAAAGTTATCGGTGACATTAGTATGGACTCGATAATTGTAAACTTGGAAAATTCCAAAATTGAAGAAGGAGATAAAGTGATTTTATTTGACTCTAGCTATACAATTAAAGAAATAGCTAAGAGCAGTAACACTTCAGAATATGAGATGCTATCAAAACTCAATAGAAGAATTAAGCGTGAATACTATTCGTAATAAACGGAAATTATGAAAAGATAAATATATGCTATTGAAATAATAAAAATTACCATATAACTATCAAAAAGCATCAAGGCTGTGTATGAAACCACCAAGTTTCTGCTAAAAAACTCATGAGCTTTAGTTTTTAATTTATAATACATTGTATAAAAAAAATAACTTAATGCAATAAAACCTAAAATTCCTATTTCAAATAAGATATATAAATAATTATTGTGAGGAGTTATATGATTTTCATCTATTGAATTAAAATAATCAAAACTTTCATTCATTTCTGATCTCCAAGAACCTGTTCCATGACCTATTAAATTCTTTGCAGGTTTCTCACAAATTTTATTTAATGTGCTCTTCCAAAAATTATATCTGTGATCATTGTTTTTTTCGGCTGATTGAAATTTTAAAACCAATTCGTTAACTCTATAATTAAAGTTAGGTGAATGGTTATACGATATCAATATAGTAACGATTAGAAAAAAAATCATGTAGATTGATTCTCTTTTCTTCTTGATTGCTAAGTCTATGCTATAAAATGTTAAGAATAAAATAAAAACAATTTGACCTGCCCTTCCGGCCTCAGAAAATAAACTGAATACTAATAAAATTATAAATAAGATTAACAAATAAATCTTAGGCCCAGCTAACTTTTTAGCGAGATAAAAACAAATAATTAGAGAAAAAGAAATTAAAATATTGTGATAATTATAAAGATGGGTTGATGGATATAGTTCTAGTAGTTGAGAGCTTTTAAATAAAAAAGGTAAATACTCAAAAATATGTGCGGTCAAACCGAATTGGTTAAATACAGACATAATAACCATGAAAAAGACTGAGGTTAAAAATGCGAAGATTCCTTTTGAATAGCTTTCTTTCTTCAAATCCATTAGAAAAAAAATTGGCAGAAATAACCATACGCTTAATCTCTTAAAAACTTCTTTTGTATTTGAGCTAAATTGCCCATCAATTGAACCCAAAATATATAGAACAAAAATTAAAAGCAAAGCTAGTAACCATTTTTCTTTCTTTAAAAATTTTATTTTTTGATAGTCCCTATCCAATACAAATAGAGCTAGTAGCAGAAATAGTATAATATATGTAAGAGAAATCGAAATTGGTATTGAAAAACCTAGCAGTACAAATGAATAATTTTTTATTCTATTAATCAATATTTGATAAAATTTGTTTGTATTTAGTGCTATCACTGAGAACTGACATGGCTTGCAATATATCTTTATCATAATTTAATGAAGACTGTATCCTGCCTTTTTGATAATAATATCTGCTTACTATTTCATTAGCTAAAATTTCACTAATGAAATCTTTATTTTTTTCCAAATCATCACTTTTTGCATCATCTATTTTATTAACTAATAGATCAAAGTCATTTCTCATAGATTCGAAGTAATTTTCATCTTTAGCAACTTTTTTTAACTTTTTATACGCTTTTTCTGTATCTGTTTCATATTCGTAATCTTTGTCTGAGAGGAAACTTTTAAAATCTAAAAAATTTTCATCTGTAATTTTAAAATCTTTAGCTGATAAAATATTTTCATTTTTAAGCCTAAATTCTGTAGCATAATCAAAAAACAACCTTTCTCTAAAAAGAGATAATAATATTTTACTTGATGTTTCACTTTCAGTTACTAAATCAGGTGTAATACCACCACCATCATAAACTTTTCTATTGTTTTTTGTTCTAAATTCAGTTGATAATGAATCGGCAATTTTACCTACACTTCCATCCTCATTTCTATTGGAGTAATCTAATGCTTGTATACATCTTCCACTAGGAATATAATATTTCGCTACAGTTAACTTGAGTTGAGAGTTATAGCTTAATTTTCTAGTCTGTTGTACCAATCCTTTTCCAAAGCTTCTTTTACCAACGATTACAGCCCTATCTAGATCTTGAAGTGACCCAGAGACAATTTCAGAAGCAGATGCAGATGATTGATCAATTAAAACTACTAAAGGAATTTTTGTATCAATTGGTTTACTAGTTGCAGTATAGACTTTTTCCCAAGACTTAATTTTTCCTTTTGTGCTAACAATATCCTCACCTTGATTTACAAAGAAGTTTGCAATTTTCACAGACTCATTTAATAAGCCTCCGGGGTTACCCCTTAAATCAAGGATCAAGCTTGTAGCACTTTGTTCTTTTAATTTAAGTATTGCATTTTTAAGATCATTGCTGCAATTTCTAGTAAAACTTCTAAGCTTAACATATCCCACATTATTTTCCAATAATCCAAAATAAGGAACACTACCAACAGTAACTTTCTCTCTTTTAAAACTAACTTCAAAGGGCTCATTTATATATTTTCGTTCTACTAAGATTGAAACGTTTGTATTAGGTTGTCCTTTTAAAAGTTTACTTACTTCCTCTGTACTTTTTCCTTTAACTGAAATTTTATTTACTTCTAATATTTTATCACCGGCCATAAGTCCTGATTTTTGAGCAGGAAATCCCTCATATGGTTCTGAAATATAAACATATTCACCTCTTTTTGTAATCATTGCGCCAATACCTCCGTATTGACCAGTTGTCATAAATTGAAAATCCTCTATTTCAGACTCAGGAATATAATTTGTATATGGATCAAGGGTTTGAAGCATTTCATCCATTGCAGATTTGATTAACTTTCCTGGATCAGTTTCATCTACATAATAAGTATTTAGCTCTTTATAAAGATCCGTGAAAATTTCTAAATTTTTTGCTATTTCAAAATAATCAGATTTAAAACTAAGCAATGTTAGTGATGAGACAAATAGCGAAATAAATATTAATTTTTTCTTCATTTTCTTAGTTGTTTATGGAACCGGATCATGCCCATGTCCGCCCCAGGGATGGCAAGATATAATTCGTTTAATAGTTAAAAATAATGCTTTTAAAACATTATGTTTTTTAAAACATTGTAGTGAATATTTAGAACAAGTTGGGCTGTATCTACAGCTCATTGGAAAGTAAGGAGAAATTACTTTTTGATAAAACAAAATCATTACAATGAATGGTAAAGAAAAAAGTTTATTCATCTATTATTAAACGAGTTAAAATTAAGTTTATTTTATCTTTCAAATAATCAAAATCATAAATAATACTGCTATTGTAAATAATTGCAATATGATATTTTTTTTTTTGTTCAGATATTTTATTTTTATGTCCTGCAACACACTCTCTCACTGAATCTCTCATTAACCTTTTTGTTTTGTTTCTATCTACAGCTTTTGGTAAATATTTTTTTTTAACACTGATTACAAAATTAAAATCATTGGCTTCATTTACTTGCAAAAATCTTACTAATAATGGGTATTCTTTGAAATATTTACCATTTTTAAAAATAGAATCAATTAATTTTTTACTATTTAAAAAAAGATGATTTTTTTTCAAGAGTTTACTTTCTTCTCTTGTTTGCCTCTTTAATATATTGGTCAAGAGCCATAGACATTGATGTTGCAGTTTTACTTGGAACAACAATATCAGCTATTAACTTATTTTCTTTGAGAGAGTTTAATGTTGTTTTACCAAACACAGCTATTCTAGTTTCATTTTGTTCAAAATCTGTAAAGTTTTGTTTTAATGAAGTTATCCCAGTAGGACTAAAAAAAACTAAAATATCATATTTCACATCACTTAAGTCACTTAAATCAGAGCAGACAACCTTATACATTTGTGCCTTAGTGTAATCTAATCCACTTTTTTCTAATGAGGGGTTTGGCCTTTCTTTTAGAACATTTGAACATGGGTATAGAAATTTACTTTCTGGAAATTTTTTCATTAATGGAATCAAGCTTGCAAAACTTTGCTCTCCTATAAAAATCTTTCTTTTTCTATAGGTGATAAAATTTTGCAAATAATGAGCTATAGCTTCAGAAACACAAAAGTATTTTGTTATATCTGGTACTCTAAGTCTCAATTTTTCACACAGGCCAAAATAATGATCCATAGAGTTTTTACTTGTAAAAATTACTGAATCATGATTAAGAATGCTAATTCTTTGTTGTTTAAATTCAATAGCAGATACCTCTTCAACATGGATAAATGGTCTAAAGTCGATTTTTAATTTATATTTTCTCTCAATTAATGCGTATGGTGATCTTCCCTCAGGCTTAGGCTGAGAAATCAATATCGTTTTTACTTTTTTATGTCTGGGATCAAGCATATACTAATAAAAAATACCTTTAGCTATTAAAGAAAAAGGTATAATTTCAGTTATGCAAAGATACAAAATTATATACACAGTTGAAATACCAATTATGTTTGAAAGTATTTTATAAATCCAGTAAAGTTTATAAATCAAAATCAAACATATGATGATTAAACATAAGTATGTAATGTAATCATTAAATGAAATAATTGAGAAAAAATAAAATATTAATACTGGTGTGATAATTACAGAAAAAAATTTATCATGCAAAAAAGTATGAAAGATTGAAAATTTAGTTAATTCTTTTATATTAAATACATTACAAAGAAGTTTTAAAGTAAAATATTTTATTAAATAAAATAAAATTACAAAAGTTAGAATCTTTAGAAAATTAATGTAACTATAGTCTTCTTTAAAAATAAGAAGCACTATTGAAATATTAAATATTAAAATAGTATTTATAATATAGTTTACCCGCTCTGAAAAAACATTATCTTTTTTTAAAAATTTAGCCGAACTCTTTTTATCAAAAGTTGATAAAAAAAACATTTTTGACAAATCTTTATATCTAGATTTTAAAATTGACAGAAGGAAAACAATAAAAACAAAAATTAAAAAATATAGTTCATTATTTAGCTCTATATTTTTTACTGCTTCCATAATGTAAATATAGTTTAGTTTAATTAGTAATTTGCAGTGCTTGGTTTGAATATAATTCAATATTTTTGAAAAAAAATACATGAAACCAGATTTATTTACATCTCCAGATTATTTTCATCTTGATGAACTTCTGACCGAGGAACATAGATTAATAAGAGACACATCTAGAGAATGGGTTAAAAAAGAAGTTTCTCCCATTATCGAAGAGGCTTGTCAAAAAGCTAAATTTCCTAATCAAATTCTAACAGGCTTAGCAGAAATTGGAGCGTTTGGTCCATATATTCCAGCTGAATATGGAGGTGCTGGCTTAGATCAAATCTCATATGGCTTAATTATGCAAGAGTTAGAAAGAGGAGATAGTGGAATACGATCAACCGCTTCCGTCCAATCATCACTTGTCATGTATCCTATCTACAAGTATGGTAATGAAGAGCAAAGAAAAAGATTTTTACCAAAGCTTGCCAGCGGCGAGCTTATAGGATGTTTTGGTCTTACGGAACCTGATCATGGATCTAATCCTGGTGACATGACGACAAACTTTAAAGACTGCGGAGATTACTTTTTACTTAATGGTGCTAAACTTTGGATATCTAATTCCCCTTTTGCAGATATAGCTATTGTTTGGGCTAAGAATGAAGAAGGTAGAATAAAAGGGCTGATTGTAGAAAGGGGTATGGATGGTTTTACAACTCCGGAAACTCATGGAAAATGGAGCCTGAGAGCATCAGCAACTGGTGAGCTTGTTTTTGATAATGTAAAAGTGCCAAAGCAAAATTTACTACCAAACAGAGATGGGCTAGGAGCACCTCTTGGATGTCTAGACTCTGCTAGATACGGAATTGCGTGGGGTGCGATTGGAGCTGCAATGGACTGCTACGACACAGCGCTAAGATACTCCAAGCAAAGACACCAGTTTGGTAAACCAATTGGTTCATTTCAATTGCAACAGAAAAAACTTGCTGAAATGATAACTGAAATAACTAAAGCTCAGTTTTTGACTTGGAGGCTTGGAGTACTTAAAAATGAAGATCGAGCTAGTACTGCTCAAATCTCAATGTGCAAAAGAAACAATGTTGATATGGCTTTGAAAATTGCAAGAGAATCTAGACAAATTTTAGGAGGTATGGGTATTACAGGAGATTATCCAATAATGAGACACATGATGAATTTAGAGTCTGTTGTTACTTATGAAGGAACCCATGATATTCACCTATTAATCACTGGACTAGATATTACAGGACTTAATGCGTTTAAATAATTTTTGCTATCTCATCTAATTTTTCGTACCAGTCCTTACCGTATTTTCTGATAAGTGCGTTTTTAAGAAATTTATATAATGGGATTTTTTGGGATTTTCCACATGTGAAAGCAGAGCTACATATTTTAAGCTTTTCGATATTTAAAGCATCGAATGATTCGTAATTAGTAATTCTTACTGGAAACAAATGACAAGAGATTGGTTTATTGAAATCAATATCACCATTTTTATAAGCTTTTTCAATAGAGCATTTGTTTATTCCTTTCTCAGAATAAACAAATGCACATTGCTTATTATTAACTAAAGTTGTGGTTAAGTCTCCTTCGCTGTCTATTACCGAAACTCCTCTTTGATTCACCTCATCTACTGCTTCTTTTGACATGTGTTTTTTAATTATTTTGAGGCTTTTATTAATCATTTTTACTTCATCAACAGTGACAGGAGCACCAGAATCTCCAATCACACAGCACATACCTTTGCATGAAGATAGCTCACAAGCAAATTTTTCCTCTAATAATTCTTTACTAAAAATTTTTCCATCAAGCTCAATCATGCAACTAAATTAAAAAAACAATCATAATTTTATACTTTTGCTAAATGAGTAATCAAAACGAATTATTTAAGAAGCTGATTTCTCACTGCAAGGAGTATGGTTTCATATTTCAGTCAAGTGAAATCTATGATAGTTTAGCGGCCACATACGATTATGGTCCTTTTGGAGTTGAGTTAAAGAACAACATAAAGAACTATTGGTGGAAATCAATGGTGGATATGAACGAAAATATAGTTGGTCTTGACTCATCAGTTTTAATGCATCCAAAAGTTTGGGAGGCATCAGGACATGTTGATGCTTTTAATGACCCTTTAATTGATAATAAAGATTCAAAAAAAAGATATCGTGCAGACCAATTAATTGAAGATCATATAAATAAGATACAGCTCAAAATTGATAAAGATATTTTAAAGGCTGAAAAGAAATTTGGAAGTAATTTTAATAAAAAAATATACTGTGAAACGAATAAAAGAGTTTCGGAAAGGATCTCTCAAATTCAAGAAATAAAAGATAAGTTAGATAACTCATTGAAGAAAAATAAGTTATCTGAAATTAAAAATTTAATTGAAAATTTAGAAATTAAATGTCAAATATCAGGTACTAAAAATTGGACTGATGTTCGTCAATTTAATTTGATGTTTAAAACCAACTTTGGGTCCACTGATGAATCAGCTAGTGAGGGGTACTTAAGGCCAGAAACTGCGCAGGGCATTTTTGTAAATTTTTTAAATGTTCAAAAGACTGCCAGAGCGAAAATCCCTTTTGGAATTGCCCAAATTGGTAAAGCTTTCAGAAACGAAATAGTTGCGAGACAATTTATTTTTAGAATGAGAGAATTTGAACAAATGGAAATGCAATTTTTTGTTAGACCTGGTGAAGAAATTCATTATTACAATTTTTGGAAAGATCAACGACTAAAATGGCATCTAAACCTTGGCTTTGACAATGATATGTTTAGATTTCATAATCACCAAAATCTAGCTCATTATGCTAACGCTGCCGTTGATATCGAATATAAATTTCCTTTTGGATTTAAAGAGCTCGAAGGGATACACTCAAGAACTGATTTCGACTTAAAATCTCATCAACAATATTCAAAAAGAAAAATACAGTACTTTGATTCGGAACTTAATAAAAGCTATATACCTTATGTTATTGAAACATCAATTGGATTAGATAGAATGTTTTTAGCTATTATGTGTAATTCATATAAAGAAGAGGAAATAAATGACAATGAAAAAAGAACCATTTTATCCATTCCACAATTTTTAGCTCCCATCAAGCTTGCAATACTTCCTCTCACAAGAAAAGATGGTCTTAGCGAAAGGGCTAAAAAAATATTTAATGATTTAAAGCTTGAATTTAATTGTTATTACGAAGAAAAGGATTCAATTGGCAAACGATACAGAAGACAGGATGCAATTGGAACTCCTTTTTGTTTAACAATTGACCATCAAACTCTTGAAGATGATACATGCACTCTCAGATACAGAGATAAAATGAATCAAAAAAGAGTAAAAATTAAAGAAGTTTTTGAAATAATAGATAAAGAAATTAATTTAAAAAATTTCATTGTTTAGTTCTAAATAACTCAATTGATATTTTATCAAAATTAGCATCAACTGGCGGACTAATTTTTTCAAGTTCAATATTTACTGATTGTATCAATTCTATTTTAAATAACTCATCTAATATTTTATCCGCAGCTGATTCAATCATGTTTTTTGTTTTTTTCATTTGTTCTTTTACAATATCAATTACTTGGACATAATCAATAGTATCTTCTAATTTATCAGTAGATAAAACTTTATCTGAGTTAAAGCCTATCTCAAGATTTACAATAAAATGTCCTCCCAACTTTTTTTCCTCTTCAAAGTGCCCATGAAATGCATAAATTTTTATTCCTTTTATATTAAGTTTTGTCATGATATTTCTTTTAAAAAATTTTCAATTCTATTAATTGTTTTTTCCTTTCCTAAAATCTCAGCTATTGAATATAATGAAGGACCATAAAGTAAATTCGTTAAGGCAAATCTAAACAAAGGAAGTAGCATTGACATCTTTAAGTTGAACTCTTCTAAAACCTCTACAAATACGGATTCAACATTTTTTGAAGAAAAATTCTCAATTTTTTTTAATTTTTCATAAAGAGTTTGTAATTGATCAAAACTATTTTTCTTTATCCTTTTTTGTACTAGCGGAAATGTATACTCATTAATATCCTCAAAAAAATACTTTCCCTCAATCCAAAAATCTTTGATAAAAACTACTCTCTCTAAAAAAAGATCACAAACTTTTTCAATATAGTCATTTGTAAATTCAAGATTATTTTTGACTAAATAATCTGATATTTCTTTAACAACTAAATTTTTGGGTAATTTTCTAATATATTTTTGATTGAACCATTTTGCTTTTTCGAAATCAAATTTTGCACCAGACTTTCCTATTCTTTCCAAAGAAAAAGCTTGAACTAGTTCGTCTAAATCAAAAATTTCTTTTTCATTTCCAGGATTCCATCCCAAAAAGACAAGCATGTTGATGAAGCTGTCAGGTAAAAATCCAAATTCTTTATAACCATCGTATTTCTCACAAGTTGTTATATTTTCCCAAAGAATTGGAAAAACAGGAAATCCAAGTCTCTCACCATCTCTTTTGCTTAATTTTCCATTTCCTTCTGGCTTTAAAATTAGTGGCAAATGAGAAAACACTGGAATCTCTTTTTCCCAACCAAGATAATTATATAATAGTATGTGCAAAGGGGCCGATGGTAACCATTCCTCTCCGCGAACAACGTGAGAAATTTTCATTAAATAATCATCTACCACATTTGCTAGATGATAAGTTGGCATACCGTCAGATTTAAAAATTACTTTATCATCAAGGTTATTTGAATTTATTGACACCCATCCCCTAATCGTATCGTTTAATTTAATTTCTTCATTTCTGGGAACTTTAATTCTAATAACATATTTTTCTAAGCTCGTAATTCTTTTTTTTACTTCGTCTTTTGAAAGTGTCAATGAATTTTTCATACTATTTCTTGTAATAGAATTATACTGAGGTGACTGTACTCCAGAGAGCTTCATGTTCTTTCTCATCTTTTCTAACTCATCTGGGGTATCAAAAGCATAGTAAGCTTTACCTTCATCAACTAGTTGTTGTGCATATTTTTCATATATATTTTTTCTTTCTGATTGTCGATATGGCCCAAATTCACCTCCTATTTCTGGGCCTTCATCAAATTCAATTCCGCACCAAGAAAGTGAGTCAATAATATATTTTTCAGCTCCAGGAACATACCTATTTTGATCTGTATCTTCAATTCTTAATATAAATTTACCTTTTGATTTTTTTGCAAATAAATAATTGTAGAGAGCTGTTCTAACCCCACCAATGTGTAAAGGTCCTGTTGGACTTGGGGCAAATCTTAATCTTATTGATCTCATAGCGCAATTTTAGGCAAATATAGTTTTTGATAAATAATTTTTTAATAAAATAGACTCATAAAATTGTATTTTTGCTCTATGAAAAGTTCCGCAATTATTGAAAAAATAAATTTATTTAGAAATAAGTTTTATTTAAATCTAATAATAAAGGGAATTTTACTTTCAATTTTTTTTTCAATTAATGGTTTTTTATTAATTGTATTCTTAGAGCATTTGGTATGGTTTGAATCATTAGTTAGACAATTTATTTTTTGGGGATTCTGCACCTCTAGTTTAATATTTATCATATTTAATGTCATTAAACCATTTCTTAAGATTTATCGCTTTGGTAATATAATTTCAAATAAACAAGCAGCTAATATTATTGGAGAATACTTTGGAGATATTGATGATAAGCTTATAAACTTATTAGAACTTGAAGAGATTAATGATGAAAATTCTGACTTACTAATTGCCAGTATTAATCAAAAAACAGAACATTTAAATAAATTTAAATTTGAGGATGTAATAAATTTTAGCTCCAATAAAAAATATTTAAAGCTACTGCTTTTACCTACTACAATAATAATATTGATTTTTATTACTGGAAATAATCAAATTATAAATGAGAGTTCAGCTCGAGTCATAAACTACAATGATATATTTACTAAGCCCGCTCCTTTTAAATTTATTTTAAAAAATAAAACACTTGATTTAATAGAAAACCAAAAACTTAAAGTTCAGCTAGAGCTTAAAGGTTCTAATTTGCCTAATGAGGTGTTCATTAGAATTGATGATAGAGACCTTTTGATGTCAAAAGCTGAAAGCTCTGATTTATATATTTACGAGTTTTACAATATCAAAGAGTCATTCATTTTTAACTTTTATTCTAATGGGTTCTCATCTGAAAAATATAAAATT
>CENJ01020623.1_pt1 | contig 36106 bp, 30 predicted proteins | sample 356161 | NCBI WGS metagenome assembly CENJ01 (sample SAMEA2619531, study PRJEB7988) | marine metagenome | biome: marine biome (ENVO:00000447); feature: surface water layer (ENVO:00002042); material: "saline water (ENVO:00002010), including plankton (ENVO:xxxxxxxx)" | depth 5 m | reverse complement strand
GCTCATAACCTGAAGGTCGTAGGTTCAAATCCTACTCCCGCACCCAAATCTTAAAAGCCGTTGACACAATCCGTCAGCGGCTTTTTTGTTGCCTTGAATAGAAACTACAATAGTGAAGTATCAGGCTTGGTCAGTAAGCTGTTTCCACTGAGAGACTAGTTTGCGTGCCTGCTTCTCGTGAGGTGCGTCGACCATCTTCCCGTCGATCTGAAGTGCGCCTGCGTCAGGGTTTTTCTGAAATGCCTCAATGATCTTCATTGCGTTCGCGATCTCATCATCGGATGGCGTGAAAGCGTCGTTGATGATCTGGCACTGAGACGGATGGATCGCCATCATCGCAGTAAATCCGTCGCGTCGGGCACGCGCAGCATACGCGGTGAGCCCGTCTATATCTTTGATATTTGGATAAACAGTCTCGACGGCTTTAACGCCTGCTGCGTGGGCTGCGAAGAGGGCAATGCTACGCACCCATTCGAAGGGCGGCGTGTAGCTTCCATCAGTCTCACGTGAGCCGGATGCACCGATAGTGGCTGGAAGATCCTCTGCGCCCCATGTTAGGCCGCACAGGCTTGAGCTCACATCTTCATAAGTATCCAGATTGAACAGCGCACGTGGCGTCTCCGTCCCGATCGGGAGGATAGGCACAGGGGAGTCGCCCATTGCATCCGCCAGATCGAGTACGTCTTTAGCGCCTTCGGCCTTTGGAAGGACAATGCCGTCCGGTTTCGCCTTGAGCACAGCAGGAAGGTCGGTCTCAAGCCCGCCAGCAGGAATTGGGTTGATCCGCACAAAGACCGGCTTGGACCGTGGTAGAGAGAGGCTTTCTATAACGGCTTGTCGCGCATCTGTTTTTCGGGATGGCGCAACGGAATCTTCAAGATCGAGGATCAGGCCGTCAGCAGCACTGTCGAGCGCTTTCTGGAAACGCTCTGGACGATCACCCGGGACAAAGAGCAGAGAACGAAATTCCACGTCAGTTCGGCTTTTTGTGCAGTAGGGCCATACGAAGGCATTCACAGACGATCTTTTCATCCTGGTTAAGCATGATGTGCTTGAAGGTGACGATGCCTGCGGTCGGGCGCGAGCGGCTCTCGCGTAGCTCGACAACTTCTGTCTCGCAGCGAAGTGTGTCACCGATAAAGACCGGATTTGGCATAACCAGCTTGTCATAGCCAAGATTGGCAACCAGTGTTCCAAGTGTCGTGTCGCCCACGGTCACGCCAACCATCAGACCGAATGTGAAAATACCATTCACGACAATCTGGCCGAACTCAGTTGATTCAGCGTAGGTTTTATCGAGGTGTAGCGGCTGCGGGTTGTGTGTCAGCGTACACATCATCAGATTGTCGGTCTCAGTTACCGTGCGACGCAGATCATGCTGAATGCGCTCGCCCACAGTCCATTCGTCGAAATGTTTTCCGCCCATGATTATGCCTCGTCTGTTTTAGGTTCTATCGTGATGAGGGCTGCGCCTTCTTCTACCTGATCATTCTGCGCGACCGAAACAGTCGCCACGATGCCATCGTGCGGCGCGGTCAGATTATGCTCCATCTTCATGGCTTCCAGCGTGACGAGCTTTTCGCCAGCTGTCACGCTCTGGCCTTCCGACACGAACAGACCAATCACTTTACCGGGCATTGGTGAGATGATGGCCCCATCGCTTGCGCCAACTGCGCCGTGAGCATCAAATTGCGGCCATGTGATATGATATGGCCAGCCATTCTCGATGAGCAGATAGCCTTCCGGCGTGCCTAGCAGGTTATCTTCAAAATAATCTTCATCTTCAGTGCGGATCACCGATACGATTTCGCCATCCACTGAGAACCAGCTTTCGACATCCTGAGCCGCGTTGAGGCGGAAGCCTTCCAGCTGGCCCCATGGATCGAGTGTCGTGCCGGAGAAGCTTACAGGCGTGATTTCCTGCTCCAGATGAAGCGCGACGACGGTTATGCCTTCGGGCGAAGGTGCCGGCTTGTCTGTCAGACGAGCGCCTTCTGCTTCGATGAAGCCCGTGGTGACTTCAGCCTCCGCAAACGCCGGTTCACGAAGGAGCGTCGTCAGGAAGCCGGCATTATTGCGCACCGGCCATGTCGCCACAGCGCCGCAGGCGCTCGCAAGCGCTTCGCAGGCATCATCACGCGTTTCGCCATAGGCGATCAGCTTGGCGATCATCGGGTCATAGAACGGTGAAACCTCGCTTCCCTGATAAACGCCGGTGTCGACGCGGACGAACGACGGCAGGTCGAGGATTTCAAGTTTGCCCGTCGAGGGCAGGAAGCCGGTTTCCGGATTCTCTGCATAGAGGCGGGCTTCCATCGCCCAGCCATCCATCTCGATTTCGTCCTGTTGGAGAGGCAGAGCTTCACCCGCAGCGACGCGCAGCTGCCATTCTACAAGGTCGATGCCTGTGATCTCTTCGGTGACGGGATGCTCGACCTGAAGGCGGGTGTTCATTTCCATGAACCATGTCCGGTCTGCGGACAAAGGACCCGAGCCGTCGGCGATAAACTCCACAGTGCCAGCGCCGACATAGTTCACCGCTTGCGCCGCGCGAACAGCGGCTGCGCAAATGGCTTCGCGGGCTTCGTGGCTCATGCCAGGGGCAGGGGCTTCTTCGATCACTTTCTGGTGGCGACGTTGAAGCGTACAATCCCGCTCGAACAGATGGACGACATTGCCATGCGCGTCGCCAAACACCTGCACCTCGATATGGCGCGGATTGGTGATGAATTTTTCTAGCAGAACACGATCATCGCCGAAGCTGGATTTCGCTTCACGCTGGCAGGAGCCGAGCGCTTCGAGAAAATCTTCGCCGCGTTCGACTTTACGCATGCCTTTGCCGCCACCGCCAGCGACCGCTTTGATCAGCACCGGATAGCCGATTTTGTCCGCTTCCGATTTCAGCGTGTCAGATGATTGGTCTTCGCCGAGATATCCCGGCGTTGTTGGCACGCCCGCATGCTGCATGAGCTTTTTGGCGGCATCTTTCAGACCCATTGCGTTGATGCTGTCAGGCTTGGGGCCAACCCAGATGATACCAGCATCAATAACCGACTGAGCGAAGGCCGCGTTTTCTGACAGGAAACCATAGCCCGGATGGATGGCATCTGCGCCGGTTTGCTTTGCAGCTTCGACGATCTTGCTGCCGACGAGATAGCTTTCATTGGCTGGGGCAGTGCCGATATGGACGGCTTCGTCCGCCTCCAGAACGTGAAGGGCATTGGCGTCTGCGTCGGAAAAGACGGCAATCGTTCGGATGCCGAGTTCACGGGCAGTGCGAATGACACGGCAGGCTATCTCGCCGCGATTTGCGATTAGAATAGAACTGATCATGGCATTACATCCTGAAAATGCCGAATTGAGCGCGTTCCGGAATCGGCGCGTTCAGCGTTGCAGCGAAGGCGAGGCCGAGCACATCTCGTGTTTGTGCCGGATCGATAATGCCGTCATCCCAGATGCGGGACGTTGCATACCATGGATTGCCCTCGGTCTCGTATTTCTCGCGGATGGGTGCCTTGAAGTTCTCGGCGTCTTCATCGCTCCATTTGTCCGCATCGCGGTGTACGGTCGCCAGGACGCTGGCCGCCTGCTCGCCGCCCATGACGGAGATGCGGCTGTTCGGCCACGAAAAGAGAAAGCGGGGTTCGTAGGCGCGTCCGGCCATGCCGTAATTGCCTGCGCCGAAACTGCCACCAATCAGAACGGTGATTTTCGGAACCTGTGCTGTGGAGACCGCTGTCACCAGCTTCGCGCCATGCTTAGCAATGCCTTCTGCCTCATACTTACCGCCCACCATGAAGCCGGAAATGTTCTGCAGGAAGAGAAGCGGAATGCGTCGCTGGCAGGCGAGCTCGATGAAGTGCGCGCCTTTCTGTGCGCTCTCTGAATAGAGGACGCCGTTATTGCCGAGAATGGCGACTGGCATACCCCAGATATGCGCGAAACCGCAGACCAGCGTGCTGCCATAATTGACTTTGAACTCGTGGAATTCCGAGCCGTCAACCAGACGTGCAATGATCTCTTTCACGTCCATCTGCATGCGCAGATCAGTCGGGATGAGGCTGTAAAGATCGTCTGCAGGATATAGCGGCGCATTGCCCTGCTTCATATTGAGGCCCGGATCGGCAGCTGGTGGCAGAGTGGAAATAATGCTGCGCACAATTGAGAGCGCGTGCTCATCGTTTTCTGCCACATGGTCGACGACACCGGACTTGGAACCGTGAAGGTCGCCGCCGCCGAGGTCTTCGGCGGAGATTTCTTCGCCCGTTGCAGCTTTCACCAAAGGCGGGCCAGCAAGAAAGATCGTGCCTTGATTGCGCACGATAACTGTCTCGTCCGACATGGCCGGAACATAAGCACCACCCGCCGTACAGCTACCCATCACGCAGGCAATCTGCGGAATGCCCTTGGCCGACATGTTGGCCTGATTGAAGAAGATGCGGCCGAAATGGTCTTTGTCGGGGAAGACTTCATCCTGATGGGGCAGGTTCGCGCCACCGGAGTCGACGAGGTAAATGCAAGGGAGGCGGTTCTGCAGCGCGATTTCTTGTGCGCGCAAATGCTTCTTCACCGTCATAGGATAGTACGTGCCGCCCTTAACCGTCGCATCATTGGCAACGATCATCACCTGACGGCCCTGCACAAGGCCAATACCTGTGATGATGCCAGCGCCCGGAATATCCTCACCGTAGAGGCCATTCGCGGCCAGCTGCGAAAGCTCAAGAAATGGCGCGCCCGGATCAAGCAGATGGCGCACACGGTCGCGTGGCAGAAGTTTGCCTCGCGCGGTGTGGCGTGCACGTGATTTCTCACTTCCACCAAGAGCCGCCTTGGCGACATCTGTCTTCAGGCGTTCAATAAGCGCGTGATTAAACTCTGCGAAGGTCTTCGCATCCTGACTGTCCGGCAGAAGTTTTGTTTTCAGTTTCGGCGTACTCATCCTTTCATCAGCTCCCGTCCGATGAGGAAGCGACGGATTTCATTTGTACCCGCGCCAATGTCATAGAGCTTAGCGTCCCGGAGGAGGCGTTCAACCGGCCATTCTTTTGTGTAGCCAGCGCCGCCAAGAGCCTGAATGGCTTCAAGCGAGCACTTCACTGCGTTCTCGCTCGACATCAGGATCGCACCCGCCGCGTCAAAACGCGTTGTCTGGTCATTGTCGCAAGCTTTGGCGACTGCATAGACGTAGGCGCGTGAGGAGTTCAGCGCGACATACATGTCGGCTATTTTCGCCTGCATGAGTTGGAAGTCACCAATCGGGCGTCCGAACTGCTTACGCTCGCGAATATAAGGCAGGACGGTATCAATGCACGCCTGCATAATGCCAAGCGGGCCGCCGGACAGAACCGAACGCTCATAGTCGAGGCCGCTCATCAGGATCGCAGCGCCCTGACCCTCTTCGCCCATCACATTCTCGTCCGGCACGAAGCAGTCTTCAAAAACCAATTCGCCCGTGTAGGAGCCACGCATGCCCATCTTGTCGAGCTTGCGAGCACAAGAGAAGCCTTTGAAGTCTTTCTCAACGAGGAAGGCTGTCACGCTTTTGGAGCCGGCTTCCGGATCAGTCTTGGCGTAAATAACCAGCGTATCTGCGATCGGACCGTTGGTGATCCAGAATTTGGTGCCGTTCAGGATATAGCCGCCGTCAGCTTTCTTTGCGCGCAGGCTCATGCTCATCACGTCAGAGCCGGATCCGGCTTCAGACATAGCGAGTGCGCCCACATGCTCACCCGAGATCAGCTTTGGTAGATATTTGGCTTTCTGCGCAGGCGTACCCCAGCGACGGATCTGGTTCACACACAGGTTGGAGTGTGCGCCATAAGAGAGACCGATAGAGGCGGAAGCACGAGAAATCTCTTCCATAGCTACGACGTGTTCCAGATAGCCAAGGCCTAACCCGCCATCTTTTTCTTCCACGGTAATGCCGTGCAGGCCAAGTTCGCCCATTTCCGTCCATACCCAACGCGGGCATTCGTCGGTGCTGTCGATCTCGGCTGCGATAGGGGCCAGCCTGTCGCGCGCAAACCGCTCGCAGGTCTCGCGGAGCATGTCCGCTGTTTCACCAAGTGAGAAATCGAGGCCACTCATCTGTTCAGTCTCCCTAACTGTATTTTTCGCGGATTTTAGCAAAACACGTTGAATAGATGAAATTGAAAAACTTTTGCCTTAGATATAGGTCCTGTCTATAAATAGGATCGTCCGATGATCGACCGCTATCTTATTCGCTACTTCCTCGCTGTCGTGGATCAGGGTTCGTTTTCACGGGCATCACGGCAGGCGAACGTGTCCCAGCCTACGCTGTCTGTCGGCATTGCCAAGCTTGAAAGCCTTCTGGGTGAAACCCTGTTTGAACGGTCGACGCGACGTATCAGTCTGACGAGTGCAGGGGCGCGATTTCTGCCGCATGCGCGGCGGATTGAAAGCGAGTTCAATCAGGCAGCCATTTCAGTCAGGTCCGAAGGCGCACCTGAAGTCACACGGCTCGGAATCCTCTCAACGATTCCAGCAAGGCTGGTCGGTCAGGCATTCGGGCGACTCCACCTCTCTAATCCGACACTTCGGATCGAAATCGTGGAGGGCTCAGAGAAGGAACTGTCCAATGCGCTTGCCCGACGACGGATTGATGCGGCACTCACTGTCGTGGGCCGTGGCGGCGAACGGTATGTCGAGCAGCATCTTTATCGCGAGCCTTATCATATGGCGCTGATGCCGGAGCACCCTGCGGCGGGCCATGACGTTGTAACTGTCGAGGATGTCGCGGAAAGCGTCATGATGGTTCGACGTCATTGTGAGGCGCTATCGGAGACCAGCCGGTTCTTTACGGAGCAGGGCGTCAGGCCCTTCTTCTCTTTCCGGTCATCGAATGATGAGCGCGTTATGGAGATGGTGGCATGTGGGCTCGGAATCACCATCATGCCGGCGAGCTATGAGTCTTCGGGCATCGTTCTACGCCCTCTCAAAGGATTTGCAGTTGAACGCCAGATTGGTCTTGTTTTCCGCACGGAAGAGGAGGCGGGCCAGCTTCCGTCAGATGTGGAAGAAGGGGTAAGACTGCTTGCCCGGCATGTTGAAAGCCGCACATAAAAAAAGCCCCCGATTGCGGGGGCTTTTCTGTTTGAGGTATTGGCGTTTGCTTAGTGCGCAGGTGCCAGAACCAGAGCGTTCGCGAGAACGAGGTTCAGACCATCCAGATACGCACGCGTTGTCGGGCTCTGAGCAAAAGCAATAACAGACCCACGGCCGGTGCGCTCATACATAACGAACGGTTTGTATGCGAGCTGCTCAAGGTTCTCAGCCCAGAGATAGCCGCTCTGTAGAAGCGTATCGCTGTCTGCGAAACGGAACACGTTCTCGCCAGCCGCTTCGTTCAGCGGGCTGAAGATCAGGCTGCCTGTATAAAGCGCGCTTGCTTCATCATAACCCGCAGCGAGCCAGTGGTTTGTGTCCGCCACCACGCGGGCGATCACACCTGGTACGCCATCAGGGCGCGCATGGTGATCGGCAATGATCTCACGATAGGCTTCTTCCGATGTAATGACTGAGCCAGCACCTGCCGCGCCATTATCACCAGAGGCGCCAGCGGCGCCTTCAGAGCTGGTAGACAGAAGACCGAAATTCTCACCGGTCAGCATGGATGCGCTGTTCTCAAATGCGATCAGCGTGCCGCCATTGCGAACATAGGTCTGAAGCGCGTTTGCACCGGATGTGCCGAGCTCTGCACCGAGGCCGTAAGAGGTTGGCAGAACGACGACATCATAAGCGCTGAGATTGGCGCGTGCGAAGCTGGAAGTTCTGATCGGTGTGACCGGCAGACCAAGCTGACGCTCGATCACGAAGCGTGTGTTACCGGCTGAAATCGGGTTTGTGCCGCTATCCCATGCGATCGCAACGCGTGGAACGCTCAGGCGGTGGAAGTTGTCGCTGCCGAAGTTCGGACCATCATCCACCCAGCTTGATTCCATCGCATCGACTTCCGCGCCAATGTCACGGGCCAGAGAGAGGAGGGTGGTTTCATAGTCACGCGGGTTATCCTGCGCGGCAAAAACAACTGTACCAATCGGATAGGTCACGCCGTCCTGCACGAATGGCAGGTCGGTTGTGCGACCTGTCAGGCCTTCACGCATTGCAGCGATTACGAGGCGAGCCTGACCGCCATCCGTCCACGGGATTGCATAGCCAAAGCTGCCACCTGTTTCGACGTCTGAGGCAATTGGATCGTCCGCGCTGACCGAGACCGCATTGTTCAGGTTCACAGAACCACATGTGGATGAATCAACGCCGAACATGAGTGGAAGCGACCATGCAGTCACGTCATAGAGCTCTGGCCGTGCACCGCGGGCGCGTCGTGCTTCTGTCTCTTCAATGAAGTCCGGTGGAAGCGGCGTATCGTCAACTAGAAGCGTACGTGCGAGGCGGCCCTGAGGCTGGGCAAGGTCAACAACCAATGCGCCATCCTGATAGGTCGTGCCGCAAACGCGCGCATTCTCACCGATACGGTTTACCGCAATGCCTTGCTGGGCGAGGCGGCGGCCGAGGCTCTCTGCCTCATAGGTGTTCTCAGACAGGTCCATCACGATATAGCGGTCGGACGCGCCACGATTGTCTGCGACCGCATCACGGCGGTAACCGGCATAAGCCTGCAGATAGCCTTCGGAATCGCGGGACACGACTTCCAGTGTGGAAATCATAGCCAGCGCATTGTTACGGACACCTTCGCCATAGGTGATGACTGATCCGTCATCGCGGTCCTGCAGCAGGCCGCGCGCACTGGATTGTTCGAAGGTCATAGCCGTCGCGCCGTTCAGCATTGGCCACATATCGCCATAGCCCGGATAGAAGGCATCAAAAACTTCTCGTGTGTAATAGGCGACGCCGAAACGGTCGAACCAGCTGCCATGGTTACGGCCCATTTCGTAGAGGCGATCAACCTGCTCCTGCGGAATGTTCGGGTTCAGCGGGTTCGCCGGTGGCGGGAAATAATAGGTGCTGGACGGGCCCATTTCGTGGCTGTCGACATACACGACAGGGTGCCAGTCGAGTACGGACGCAACACGGCCCTGAACTTCCGGCTGGGTCATCGCAAACCAGTCACGGTTCAGGTCAAAGAGATAGTGGTTATAGCGTCCGCCCGGCCAAGGCTGGTCGTGCTCTGCGGCGGCTGGATCAGAGAACGGTTCCATACCCACAGAGGAATCAAAGCTGTGGTGGAAGCGCATACGACCGTCAGGGTTCTGGCTCGGGTCGATGATGACGATTGTGTTCTCGAGTATCTGATCGACGAGCGCGTCACCCTCTGCTGCGAGCAGGTGGTAGGCGAGGAAGGCGGCGCTATCCGGCGGTGAAATCTCGTCGCCGTGTACACCTGCAGAAATCCAGACCACAGCCGGAATGGAGGCAGCAATGTTTGAGGCTTCAGATTCGCTGAGCGTGCCGGATGCAAGGCGCGCCATGTCCGCTTTGATCTCTTCCATACGCGCGAGGTTTTCAGCTGATGAAATCGCTGCGTAGATCAGATCGCGGCCCTGCCAGCTTTCAGCATATTTGAAGACTTCCATACGGTCCGGATTGGCTTCCATGAGCGCATCGAAGAACTCATGGATTTCCGGGATGGAAGACACGTCAGCGCCATGGTCGTGCCCGACAACAGATTCGAGTGTCGGCGTAGCGTCTGTATAGCGAACCTGCGGGTAGCTCTGCGCGGAGGCGACCTGCGATAAACCTGAAAGAGCGACTACCGATGTGGCAGCTAGAATAGTCCGGATGTGACGCTGCATTTTTGTTCCTGTTCCTATGCTTGTCAGCAATACGCGCTGACGCTGACCTGCTTTGAAATTTTTTTGCCACGAACTGAATAGAGGCGGGCCTTAATTTTCTGCTTTTAAGCGAGCTGACCAATTCTTATTCAGATTGTCCATATTTGAGTAGGATAATTCGACGTATGGGTTTGCGGGATATCGCCGGGCAAAAACGGACGGGATAAGCGCAGGCATTCACAATGCTCGCAAAGCATGGTCCATAGCACTCGGAGTGATTGCCCATTGGGTGCAGGAATGGCATGACGCTGTCCCGCCTCAAGACGGTCATTAAAGAAGGACATCCTTGTTGAAGCGCGTATTTGTTACCGGCACAGCAGGCTTTATCGGTTTCCACCTCGCAAAATTGCTGCTTGAGGAGGGCGTGGAAGTTCACGGCTTCGACGGCATGACCGATTATTATGACGTCCAGCTGAAGAAAGATCGCAATGCGCAGCTTGATGCCTATCCGGCCTTCTCGCGCAGCGAAGGGCTTCTGGAAGACGAAAACGTTCTTGTTCCTGCCATTCTGGACTTCAAACCGGATATGATCGTCCATCTGGCCGGGCAGGCCGGGGTGCGTCACTCCATCGAAAAGCCGCGCGACTATATCAACTCGAACGTCATGGGCACGTTCAACGTGATGGATGCTGCCCAGAAGAGTGGCGTGCAGCATTTGCTCATGGCGTCGTCCAGCTCGGTTTATGGCGCGAACACACAGATGCCGTTCAAGGAGACCGATCAGACTGAGACTCAGCTCTCAATGTATGCCGCCACCAAGAAGGCAAATGAGAGCATGGCGCATTCCTACGCCAATCTCTGGAACGTTCCGACCACCATGTTCCGCTTCTTCACCGTTTATGGCGCATGGGGGCGGCCTGACCTGGCCTATTTCAAATTTACAGACGCCATTCTGAACGACCGGCCAATCGACATCTATAACCATGGCGATATGGCGCGTGACTTCACATATGTGGAAGATCTGGTGCGTGGCATCCGCTTGCTGATGGATGCTATCCCGTCTGAAGACGCGCGCGTTGAAGGTGACTCGCTTTCACCGGTGGCGCCATTTCGCGTGGTGAACATCGGCAATTCAAATCCGGTGAAGCTTCTCGACTTCATCGAGGCGATTGAGACCAGCATCGGCAAGGAAGCGGTCCGCAATTATATGCCAATGCAGCCGGGCGATGTGCAGGCGACATGGGCAGACGCAACTCTGCTACAGCGTCTGACAGGCTATAAACCTGAGACTGACCTGAAGGATGGTGTGGACGTTTTCGTGAAATGGTATCGGGACTATTATAACCGTTAGAGGCGATAATCTGCGGTCTGTGGTTTGAAACCCCGTTAGTTTTCAGGCATGTATTTGCAGTACCAGAATGAAGGGACCTGCAATTGAAGCTGTTCGTGACCGGAGGTGCCGGCTTTATCGGTTCTGCTGTTGTGCGGCTTGCGATTTCGCGGGGCTATCATGTCGTCAATCTGGATGCGATGACCTACGCGGCCTGTGAGGCGAACCTCGAGGCGGTGCAGGGCAATTCGAAATACGAATTCGAACGCGTGGATATCCGCGATCGTGTTGCGCTCGATAAACTGTTTGATCTGCACCAGCCCGACGCCGTTTTGCATCTGGCAGCTGAAACCCACGTAGACCGCTCGATTGATGGGCCAGCGGATTTCATCACGACGAATATCAACGGCACGTTCAATCTGCTTGAAGCGTCCCGCGGCTACTGGATGAAGAGCGGCAGACCGGAGAGTTTCCGCTTCCATCATATTTCAACAGACGAAGTGTTCGGCAGTCTCGGCCTTGAAGGACTATTCACTGAGAGCTCTCCGTATCAGCCGAACAGCCCGTATTCTGCCTCGAAAGCCTCAGCCGACCATCTCGTACGTGCCTGGTCTGAGACGTATGGCCTGCCGGTGGTCATGACGAATTGTTCCAACAATTACGGGCCGTATCAGTTTCCGGAAAAGCTTATTCCGGTGGTCATCCTGAATGCCCTGCGCGGCGACCCGATCCCTGTCTATGGCACCGGCGAGCAGGTACGTGACTGGCTACATGTCGAAGATCATGCCGACGCGCTTCTGCTCGTGCTGGGCGAGGGCGAACTGGGCGGTAGCTATAATATCGGTGGCGAGAACGAGGTGCGGAATATCGACCTTGTGCGGCTGATCTGCGGTACGCTTGATGACCGAAGACCGCGTGCAACACCTTATGCAGATCTCATAACATTCGTTTCAGATCGTCCCGGCCATGATCAGCGTTACGCGATTGATCCGTCTCACATCCGTGAAACGCTGGGCTGGCGTCCGTCAGTCACGCTGGAGCAAGGCCTCGCGCAGACGGTGGACTGGTATCTGAATAATGAGAGTTGGTGGAAGCCGCTCATGGCGCGTCACGGTGTGGGGCAGCGTCTGGGACAGATCAAATGACCGTTCTGGTTTTCGGCGCAAAGGGGCAGGTGGGCCGCGAGCTGCAACGGGTGGGATATGTCAGAGCGCTAAGCCGCGAAGAGGCGGACGTCAGCAAGGAAGCTGATATTGTGTCAGCCATCGAGGTGATGAAGCCGACAGCGATCGTAAATGCTGCTGCCTATACCGCGGTGGATAAGGCAGAAACCGATAGTGAAACAGCGCATCTGGTAAATGCTGTCGCGCCCAGCATTATGGCGCGCGAGGCAAGATCGCGAGAAATCCCGTTCGTACATATTTCAACCGACTTTGTCTTCGATGGCACCAAGACCGGACCTTACACTGAAGTAGACGTGCCAACGCCGAAAAGTGTTTATGGGCAAACCAAGCTGGATGGTGAAAAGGCAGTTCTGGACGTCGGTGGCAATTCCGCCATTCTGAGAACGGCCTGGGTGTTCTCGCCTAATGGCAGCAATTTCGTCCACATCATGATGCGCCTGGCAGACGAGCGGGGCATATTGCGTGTGGTGGAGGACCAGTTTGGCGGGCCGACCTCAGCGCGAGACATTGCGGTGGCTGCGCTCAACATTGTGCGCACACGCGGCGCTACGCCGGGCGAAGCGGAAATTTATCATTATGCCGGTGGACCGGATGTCAGCCGTGTAGAGTTTGCGAGGCAGATATTCAGGCTGAGCGGCCGGTCACCTGAAATCCTGCCTATCCCGACCACAGATTATCCCACACCTGCCGAGCGCCCCTTAAATTCGCGACTGGACTGTTCTAAAATTGAAAAGGATTTCGGGATAGAACGGCCGGACTGGCGCGAGTCACTCGCGCGCGTACTTGAAGAGATGGGGGAGCTCAAAGCCAATGGCTGAGCGAAAAGGTATTATTCTGGCGGGCGGCAAAGGCTCGCGCCTCCATCCTATCACGCTGGGAATCTCCAAGCAGTTGCTGCCTGTCTATGACAAGCCGATGATTTACTATCCGACCAGCGTGCTGATGCTGTCGGGCATTCGCGATATCGCGATCATCACCACGCCCGAGGATAAAGAGCAGTTCGTGCGCACAATGGGCGACGGCTCACAATGGGGTGTGAGCTTTACCTATATCGAGCAGCCGTCGCCGGATGGTCTCGCGCAGGCTTATATCCTTGCGGAGGACTTTCTGGACGGTGCCCCATCTGCCATGGTGCTCGGCGATAATATCTTCTTTGGCCATGGTTTGCCGACCCAGTTGAAAGCTGCGGACGAACGCAAAACCGGTGGCACCATATTCGGGTACCGCGTCGCAGACCCTGAACGCTATGGCGTGATCGGTTTCGACCGTGATGGCATGGTGACATCCATTATTGAGAAGCCGGAAATCCCGCCCTCACAATATGCTGTGACGGGGCTGTACTATCTGGATGCCTCCGCGCCGGAACGCGCGCGCTCCATCGAGAAATCTGCACGCGGAGAACTGGAGATCACCTCTCTTCTGGAAACCTATCTAAAAGATGGTGTTCTGTCGGTGGAGCAGCTCGGGCGCGGCTTTGCATGGCTGGATACAGGAACGCATGCAAGCCTTCTCGATGCCGGTAATTTCGTAAGAACGCTTTCAGAACGTCAAGGTCAGCTGGTCGGCTCTCCTGATGAGGTTGCTTATCATCAGGGGTGGATCAGCCCGGAAGAGCTGATGTCGCGTGCGACACGTTTTGGGAAGTCCGAATACGGACGCTATCTGCAGCGTTTATTGCTGCCTTAAGCATCCGCGATCGAGATCAGACGTCCGTCTTCGATACGAGCTGAAACGTCAAATACGCGAGACATATTCTGTTCGGTAAGCGTTTTTGCGGGCGAACCCTCGTCTACAAGTCTGCCGAAACGCATCCAGAGCAGAACATCAGCAAATTGAGCTGCAAGCGCGATATCGTGCAGGACGACGAGCGCCGTTCCGCCGTTTTCGGTGAAGCGCTGTATGAGGCGCATCACGCGTAGCTGATGCTTCGGGTCCAGTGCCGTCAGAGGTTCATCAGCGATGAGAAGCGGGGCCTTGCCTGCAAAGGCGCGGGCAAAGTGAACGCGTGATAGCTCGCCGCCTGAAAGTGTGTCGGTGGCTCGCTTGCGCAGCCCGTTCAGTTCGCAAATGTCGAGCGCTTCATCGACGGCAGTTCGGTCAGCTTCGGAGAGGCGGGCAGGCGTGCCGCCATAAGCGAACCGGCCGAGTGCTACAGCATCCTCCACACTGATTGGCCAGCTGAGTTGCCGGTTCTGCGGCAGATAGCTCAGCTGCTTTGCACGTTCGGTTGAAGACATGCCAGTGAGGTCTTGGCCGTTCAGCAGGACTGTTCCGGTGGCAGGCTTTTTCAGGCCGGCGAGACACGTCAGCAGTGATGACTTCCCCGCACCGTTAGGTCCGATCAGGCATGTTAGTTTGCCGGGCGCGAGGGACAGGTTCACCTTTGCGAAGAGCTCTGTCTGCCCTGCGTTGAGAGAGAGGTTGTCTGCCGATAGCTGTGTCATGGCAAGCCTCCCGAACGCTTCTGGATCGCAATCCAGACAAACGCTGGCGCACCAATGAGTGCGGCGACCACGCCAAGCTTCAGCTCTGCATATGTCGGCAGAATACGGATGAGAATATCAGCAGCCACCAAAAGTACGCCGCCAGCGAGCGCTGAGGGTAGCAGAATGCGTCCCGGATCATGCCCGACCAGAGGGCGCATGACATGCGGCGTGATAATACCAACAAAGCCGATTGCACCTGCAATGGCGATGCTGCCACCGGTAGCGAGGCCTGCGCCCACGATCACCAGAATGCGTTGATGCATCAGATTGAGGCCCAGACCCGCGGCAGCTTCTTCGCCCAGCGTCAGCGCAGACAAGCCGCGCGCGGATGCCAGAAGCAGTCCGAGGCCAGCGAGAATGAAAGGCAGGCTGTAGGCGAGGTCTGTAAGGCTGCGATTAGCGACTGAGCCCAGCGTCCAGTTCACCATATCGGCCAGTGAAAACGGGTTGGGTGCAAAGTTCAAAAGCAGAGACATCAGCGCGCCTGAAAAGCTCGAAATGCCGACACCGATCAGGATGAGGGTGACGACCGAACCGGTGCGGAGCGCGGCAAAGCCCAGGAGTGCGGTGGCGAGCAACGCTCCAAAAATAGCGGCGGCAGGTAGGATGAGACTGCTTGCGGTGGCGAGGCCGAAGTATAGAACGAGCGTTGCTGCCAGAACTGACATGGCTGACACGCCGAGCACACCCGGCTCTGCGAGCGGATTGCGAAGCAGACCCTGAAGAGCGGCGCCAGACATAGCCAGCGCTGCGCCCGTGATGAAGGCGGCAAAGGCGCGAGGCAGTCTGATTTGCCAGATGATCACGCTGTGTTCGTCCGCGCCGGTGGCTGTCAGGCCGCCGAACACATCAGCAATACTGAGTGAAGTAGAGCCAAGCAGGCAGGCCAGAAAAATGGCAACGATGCCAGCCGTGAACAGACCGGCATTTAATGGCAGGTCGCGGATCATGAAGCCTCGCTTCCGGAAGCGGCGAGCGCTTCTATTGCATCAATCAGATACCATGCGCCACAGGAAGTCCACGACGCATCAAGAGGGACGGTTTCGGCCGTCTCCAGCGCGTTCAGTGTCACTGGATGATGGCTCGGGCTCCAGATGGATGGGTTCTGGTGAATAGAGTCGTAGAAGGCCACGGCCAGCACATCCGGCGCATGGGTGGCGATCTGTTCGAGCGGCAAATCATGCCAGCCGGCGCGCGTTTCGTAATTGGTCAGGCCCGCAGTCTCGAAGGCATCATTGATAAGTCCGTTCGGCCCGCTGGTGACACCGCCAGGCGTGACATAGAGGACGTTCTGGTCATCGTCGCGCGGGGTTATTGCCGCAAGGCGCGCATCGAAGGCTGCAAGGAGCTCTTCTCCGCGCTCTGGTACACCCATTTGGGCGGCGATATCGCGAGTGACGGTGCGGATGCTCTCAAAATCACTCGTCCAGCCAATCTGTAGTACGTCGATACCAGCCTGCGAAAAAAAGCGCGGTGCGAGCGGGCCGCCGCCATAAGAGCGGACGATCAGATCTGGCTGCGCTGCAAGTACGCTCTCTGCGACGGGGCGTATCTGGGGAATGCCGTCTGCCTGATCGCGAAGATACGAGAATGTCTTATCGGCGTCCGGCGAGAGGGCGAGGATATCCTCTCGCTCGGCAAGCGCCAGCACATACTGGTCAGCACAATAATCCATGCTGATAATGCGCTGATAGCCTTCTGATGAAGGCTGAACCATCCCGGCATCCTGCTCTTGTGAGCAGGCTGTCATTAAACAGAGCGCCGGGATGATTAGCTGTTTCATGTTATCTCAGTTTCACGCCAATAAGGGCTGTTGCGCCCGGTGCATGATAACCAAAGACATCGTCTACGCGCACGTCGAACAGGTTCTCGCCGCGTAGTGTAACGGAGAAGCGTTCTGTGACGGGGTATTCGAACGTTCCCGAGGCGAGCAGATAATCGCCAAGAGAAACGGTTGTGAACGTACCGAAGTCTGTGTCCAGCTGCGTACCGACATAGTCGAGCGCAAAGCCTGCGCGCATGCCTTCTACCGTTGAGGACTGCCAGTCGACAGACACGCTGCCGGTCCATTCCGGAACACGGATTTCCTGAATGCCGCTATCGCTTGTGGAGTCGATTTTCGTCGCACTCGCATTCAGGCGGAGCGTCTCGCTGATCGTCCAACCGAACGCGCCTTCGACACCTGAGCGCTCAGATTCGCCCGTACGGTTCATCGGCGTTGCGAGGAAGAGCGGCGGCGCATACGAGGTGTAGATCTCGTTTTCGAGTTCTGCCTCGAAATAGGTGAGAGACACATCGAATGGACCATGGATATGGTCGAAGCCAATTTCCCAGCTGGATGACGTTTCCGGCTGGAGGTCCGGATTGCCGACAAAACTGCCCGGATAGAAGCCGAACAGTTCAGTGAAGGTCGGGTTCTTTACGCCTTCGCCAGCGCTTGCGCGAACGCGGAATGCAGGTGAGAGGTTATACGCGGCACCAATGCGCCATGTGTCCGCGTCGTCGAATGCGCCGTCATTGTTGTCATGGCGCGCTGAAGCCGTCAGAGCGAGATCACCAACAGACAGACGCGCCTCAACTGCAGCGCCGAGCGTTTCGAATGTCTGGGACTGGTTCGGATCGCCGAAGACGCTTGCCTGACCTTCGCGCGTATAATCTTCCTGCTCCCAGTCCAGAATACCGGCAAGGTCCAGGACCACACCCTCGAATTCAAAAGAGGTCGCGGGAGAATAGGCAATCTTTGTGCGCTCACCGGTGGTTTCGTCGGTGGCGGCATCGTCTGAAAAGTTCTCGCGGACAACGGAGTTGAAGCTCGCCGTCAGAACGTGGTCGAGACCGAATGCGGTGGTGGATGCACGAGCGCCGAATAGCCATTGGTCGCTTTCTGTTTCGCGGTCTGCATTGTCCAGAAGGCCGTCAAAGTCAGTGTCAGGATCAGTCTGGCTGGTGGTCGCGCGGTATGTGAGGAGGCCGCTCAGATCGATGGAGCTTGCGACCTGCTGATTGCCTGTGATGAGGAAGGAATAGCTCTCAGAACCGTCTTTTTCGCCATCATTGCCGGAGACATCGACGCCGTCTGTGCTGAATGCTGATGCAGCAGCGGAGAGATTTCCATTTCCGAAATCGAGACCGCCGGACACTTGTCCGCGCAGGGTACCGAACGTGCCATACTCTGCGGCCGCGTTCAGTTCGGTCGCTTCTGCGGTGACAAGATTGATCACGCCGCCGACAGCATCAGAACCGTAGAGCGCAGATTGCTCGCCGCGGGCAACTTCGATGCGTGACAGGTTGAGGCCAGAGAACAGGCCGAAATCCGTTTCGCCATTCACGGCGTCGGAAACTTCAATACCGTTCAGAAGAACCAGTGTGTGATTAGCCTCTGCACCGCGAATACGGATTTGAGTGAGGCCGCTCTGAGTGCCCGAACGGGAAATGCCGAGGCCGGGAACAGCGCGGAGTTGATCCGCAATGAATTCTGAATCGCGGACGGCGAGATCAGCAGCGGAAAGAACAGATACGCTCGCTGTCACGTCTTCAGCAGCGACCGGACGAAGACCAACAACGCTGATCGTGTCCTGACGTGCTTCTTCTGTGTCAGCAGATTGTGCTTGGGCTGGCGCGATAAAACACAGTGCAGCGCAGCCCGAGAAAAGGATCGTTTTCATACGATATCCCTATAGGCCGGCCTGCGCCGGCAGACGGACCTGGAAACGACATGAGTAACCCGCACTGCGCCCGGCGTCGCAATGGGGTGGCTTGTCGCTTCAAAGGAAGGGAAACCCTGTCCCGTCTGTCATTGGCTGGACCCGGCCGACGGACGAACGACGCGATGGCAGGTCTCCTGGCTCACCGATCGTCGCATTCGCCCGCCTTCCCGGAATATCCAGTGGCGTGTGGGACGAATGCTCCCGGTTTACAGTTGCGGGCACAGCGCAGGATTTACACCTGCTTCCCTCTTCGCCGGTCTCCCGGCACCATCTAAGGGGCGTTATTTCGCTGAATTGTGGGTGATGTCAATCAGTTAGACAGAAATGGTTCCGGACAACCCGAGCCTTCCGGTACGCGGCGACCGGGCGCACGGCGTTGAACTTCGTTCAGGGCGCGGCGCAGGCGGAAGGTGATTTCACGGGAATTCATAACGCCCTGCATACAGACCAGAGGCTCTTTGGAATCAGAGGCAATGACCACGGCATAGCCGGTGTAAGGGTACTGGTTGTAGGCGTGGTAGATTTGCTCAATGCCCGCAGACTGCATGCGGTTCAGGAACCCTGCCCACATTTCGTCTTTCTGCTGCTGTGTGCCGGTGCGCGCGTGCGTCAGATCGACCGAAATCCATTCCACCGGCTGATGGCTCATACCGTCTACGGCGTCATGGAGTGCAGGATCGAAGATATGGCAAGTGGGGCACCAGTCAGCAGTGAAGTTGATGATCTGGATGCCCGGTGTATCAGCATGAGCGGGGCGGCTGAGCGCCCCGACCAGAATCAGAAACAGAAGTGCTGTAAGTCTCATATCACTCCTCCTTCTGGCACAATGAGTTCAGCTTAGCGCTGTCTCAAGCAAGAGCGTTGCCAAACACGCGGTCGAAGATCTCATCGACACGCTTTGTGTGATAGCCCAGATCAAACAGCTCGTCGATCTGCTCGTCAGTCAGCATCGATTTAATGTCAGCGTCTGCTTTCAGAAGCTCGTTGAACGGCTTGCCTTCGCGCCATGTGACCATCGCATTGCGCTGAACAAGGCGGTAAGCATCTTCACGGCTTGAACCGGCTTCAACAAGCGCGAGAAGCACACGCTGGGAGTTATGAAGACCGCCCAGCTGGTTCATGTTGCGCTCCATGTTGTCAGGATAGACAACAAGGCCGTCCATCACGCCTTTCAGACGCGCCAGAGCAAAGTCGAGGTGGATTGTCGCGTCAGGGCCGATACCGCGCTCTACAGAAGAGTGAGAGATATCACGCTCGTGCCACAGGGCGACGTTTTCCATCGCCGGAACAACAGATGAGCGAACAAGGCGCGCAAGACCGGTGAGGTTCTCGGTGAGGACAGGGTTACGCTTGTGCGGCATAGCAGAAGAGCCTTTCTGACCGGCAGAGAAGAACTCTTCGGCTTCCAGAACCTCTGTACGTTGCAGGTGGCGAATCTCGGTGGCGAGACGCTCGATAGAGCTTGCGACGACGCCGAGCGCGCAGAAGAAGGCTGCATGGCGGTCACGCGGGATGACCTGAGTTGAAACAGGTTCCTGCGCGAGGCCGAGTGCGTTTGCGACATAAGCTTCAATGCGCGGATCAATGTTGGCGTAAGTGCCGACAGCGCCAGAGATTGCGCAGGTCGCGATTTCTTCGCGCGCTGTTTTCAGGCGCTGAAGGTTACGGTCAAACTCTGCATAATAAGTGGCAAGCTTCACACCGAAAGTTGTCGGCTCTGCGTGAATGCCGTGGCTGCGGCCGATTGTGATCGTCCATTTGTGCTCTTCAGCGCGCTTCTTGATGCTTTCCAGAAGCTCTTCCATGTCCTTGATCAGGATGTCGCTGGCGCGGGACAGCTGAACCGCAAGGCAGGTGTCTAGAACGTCTGAAGATGTCAGGCCCTTGTGAAGAAAGCGGGCTTCCTCGCCAACGAATTCGGCAACGCTTGTAGTGAAGGCGATAATGTCGTGCTTCACTTCGCGTTCGATCTCGTCAATCCGCTCGACACTGAAATTGCCGCGTTCACGAATTGCCTGCGCAGCTTCCTGCGGGATTTCGCCGAGTTCGGCCATGGCCTCACAAGCAAGCGTCTCGATTTCAAGCCAGATTGCGTATTTGCTTTCCGGGCTCCAGATGGCGCTCATTTCCGGGCGGGCATAACGAGGGATCATGGTCGGGCCTATCTCAGTACAAGAATTGATTGAAACTACGCGCTGATTAGGCGTTACAAATTCGATTGTCTACTGAGCTACAGGCTCGGACTTAACTTTAATCGCTGCCAGCTTACTTCGGGGAAGGTGATGAATTGAGGGCATGGACATCGAAGACACGGCACTTTTTTGTCACTGCGGCCAATTTACTATGCGGTTTTTTCCGGGAAGGGTTTGCCAATCTGAATGTCCGCGTCTAATCCGGTCTGAAAAATAGTCAGCGTTCAGGGGCAAGAATAAGCATGTTTTCGAAAATCCTCATTGCGAACCGTGGTGAAATTGGTGTGCGCGTCATCAAGACGTGCAAGCGGATGGGCGTAAAAACAGCCATTGTTTATTCCGAGGCCGACGCAGACAGCCTCGCGGTTGAAATGGCAGATGAAGCCGTCTTTATCGGTGGCGCGCCTGCTTCAGAATCGTACCTGGTTCAGGACAAGATCATCGACGCCGTACGCAAGACCGGCGCAGAAGCTGTTCACCCTGGTTTCGGTTTCCTCTCTGAGAACCCTGTATTTGCCCGCCGCCTTGAAGAAGAGAAAATCACCTTCATCGGCCCGAACCCGTTCGCGATCGAATCCATGGGTGACAAGATCACCTCTAAAGAATTCGCTGCCAAAGCAGGCGTTTCTACAGTTCCGGGCCATATGGGCCTGATCGAGGAAACTGAAGAGGCTGTGCGCATTTCTGGCGAGATCGGTTATCCGGTCATGATCAAAGCGTCTGCCGGCGGTGGCGGTAAAGGTATCCGCGTTGCTTATGACGACGCAGAAGTCCGCGAAGGCTTCCCGGCAGTTAAGGCCGAAGCGAAAACAGCATTCGGCGATGATCGTGTCTTCATCGAGAAATTCATTCTGAGCCCACGCCACGTTGAAATTCAGGTTCTTGGCGACAAGCATGGTAATGCGGTCCACCTGTTCGAGCGTGAGTGCTCTATCCAGCGTCGTAACCAGAAAGTCATCGAGGAAGCACCGTCTCCGCTTCTCGACGAAGAGACCCGCATGAAGATGGGCGCGCAAGCTGTCGCGCTGGCGAAAGCGGTGAACTATGACAGTGCCGGTACAGTGGAATTCGTTGCTTCAGGCGTCGATAAGAGCTTCTACTTCCTTGAGATGAACACGCGTCTGCAGGTGGAACACCCGGTCACAGAGATGATTACGGGCGTTGACCTTGTTGAGCAGATGCTGCGTGTGGCGTCCGGTGAGAAGCTTGCGATTGCGCAGGACGATCTCTCCATCAATGGCTGGGCGGTGGAAAGCCGTGTCTACGCGGAAGATCCATACCGCAACTTCCTGCCAAGCATTGGCCGTCTGAAGCGTTACATTCCGCCAGTGGAAGGCGAAGCGACAGGCGCACCGGGCGTTGTGCGTGTTGATTCCGGTGTCCGTGAGGGCGACGAAATCTCCATGTTCTATGACCCGATGATCTCCAAGCTGGTGACACACGGCAAGACACGTGACGAGGCGATTGATACGCAGCTCGCGGCGATGGACCGTTACCACATTGAAGGTATTCAGGATAACATGCCGTTCGTGACCGCTGTGTACGAGCAAGAGCGTTTCCGTTCCGGCGACATCACCACGGCTTACATCAAAGACGAGTTCCCTGACGGCTTTAACGGTGTTGAACCGACCGCAGAACAGACTCTGATTTTGACGGCAAGTGCAGCTCACGTGCACGGCGTGTACTCTGCTCGTGCAGCGTTGACATCAGGTCGCCTGTCTCCTCCTGAGACTGTTCGCGAGGACTGGGTCGTTATTCTCGATAAATCGCATTATCCGATCAAACTGCGCTTTGCTGAAGGCCGCAGCGAAATTGAGATTGAGGGCATGGTCCACGTTCTGGAAACAGACTGGAAGCCGGGTACGCACCTTCTCGAAGGTACGCTGGATGGTAACCCGTTTGCCGTTAAGTTTGCCGACCGCACTGAAGGCTATCTCTTCCGCCACCGCGGCGTTGCACTCCGTGCGCTGGTTTGCACACCACGTTCTGCAGAGCTTCACGCAAAACTTCCTGAGAAAGAAGCGGCTGACCTTTCCAAACTGATCATGAGCCCGATGCCGGGTCTCGTCGTCTCCATGGATGTCGAGCTTGGTCAGGAAGTGAAATCAGGCGAAGCTGTCTGCGTTGTCGAAGCCATGAAGATGCAGAACATCATCCGTGCTGAAGCAGACGGCGTCGTGAAAGCGATCAATGTTGGCGCTGGCGACAGTGTTGCTGCTGACGAAATCATGGTTGAATTCGAGTAGTCAGCCAATTCTGGTGTAAGTGGGGTAAGTCATGACCGATCAGTCCGCGTCAGTTGAAACAATGTACGATCCTGACCGTCCATGGATTTCCGGTCCCGACGAAGACCCAAATCGCGCCAATTGGGCCGCGGAGTATTTTGACCCGACGGGGGAGACCGCGAAACCGGTCTTTCTGCGTGGACAGATGCTGCTTGCAATCGCACGGCTTGCAATCCTGGCAGCTACATTTGGTATTCTATCCAGCGCACCGAGAGTTGGAGCGGCAGTCGCGGCTTTCGGCATTGGAGTTCCAATGTTGATGTCGTTGGTGAGCCATGTTCGGCGTCTTGCGCATGCGGGCCGTCCAGCGTTTTTGGCTCTGTTTGTCGCTCTTCCGTTCCTATTGGCATCGCTCTTCACTGTGGTACAGATTCAGGCGATTTCCCAGCAGCCTGTTGTGGCTGAATTGGATGCCGAAACGCTCCGCGCTGCGGTTGAAGCGGAATTAAATGGCTCCGACACAGAAGAAGCCAACGAAGCCGACGCACCAGAGGCAGAAGCACCTGCACCACGCCCGCAAATGCGCAGACGCGGACCTCCTCCAACAGCTGAACAAATGCTCGCAGGTACGATTCAGGGTGGGATTGTGATGTGGCTGTTGCTGAGCCTGTTCACTATGGTTTATTCGTTGGTCTACGTAGCGCGTCGACCTCGGGCCGAACGTGTAGAAAATCGGCGCACCAGCCTTTACGGCTGATTACGCCGCTTCAATGTCTTCATCTGGCTGCTGAACCGGCAGGTAGAGCGTTACAGTCGTTCCGACATTCAATTCACTATCAATCGCGAACCGGCCGCCGTGCAGCTCGACAAGCGAGCGCGTGAGGGCAAGGCCGAGACCGGTGCCGTTATGGTTCATGTCCTGATTGGACTCTGCCTGCTCGAACGGGTTGGCGAGGCGTGGCAGGTCATCCTTGGAAATGCCGACGCCAGAGTCTTTGACCGAGATCGAAATAAACTCTTTCTCATTCTTCACTGTGACGGTGATCTTCCCGTCATCGCGTGTGAATTTAATCGCGTTTGAGACGAGGTTCAGAACCATCTGGCGGACGGCACGGTGGTCGGCCTCAATGTCATGAACATCGTCGGCGTGAACCAGCTCTAGCTTGATATTTTTTTCGTCCGCCTTGCGGCGGATCATCCGGATGGCGGCATCGACAGGTTCGACTGGGTCGATCGGCTTGGTGTTGATCGTCATCTTGCCGGATTCGATCTTCGCCATGTCGAGAATGTCGTTGATCATGTCGAGCAGGTGCTGACCGGATAGCAGAATGTCCTGTGCGTATGACTTATAACGCTCATCTCCGAGCGGGCCGAAAATCTCTTTCACGAGCATTTCAGAGAAGCCGTTAATCGCGTTGAGCGGCGTTCGAAGCTCATGGCTCATATTCGCAAGGAAGCTGCCTTTGGCCTGGCTGGCATGCTCTGCCTTAGTTTTCTCTTCTGCGTATTTGCGAGTGAACTCTCTTGCGCGCCCTTCAGAGCGTTCCAGCTCGGAGATAAGGCGCTTCAGCTTCTTCTCATTGCGAAGGTGTTCGTCTTGCTGATTCTTGAGCTTAGAAATGTCTGACGCGATGGTGAGCATCAGGCCACCTGAGGTTTCACGCTCCGCAAGGTGGAACCAGCGGCCGTCACGCATCAGCACTTCTCGCTCTTCGCCAACATCCTCTGTCGCACGGTCGAAGCGCACAGCGCGACTGATTTCTACATTGATGATGTCATGGCTGACACCTGGGCGCAGCACCTCGTCATCCAGCGCGAATGCTTTTGCGAAAGCCGGGTTCCAGAACATCAGGCGCTTGCGATCATCCCAGAGCGCGATCGGCATAGAGAAGCCCTCGAATGCGTTCCGCAGCCGCATTTCAGAGGCGCGCATACGCTCTTCGAGAAGCCGGCGATCTGATACGTCGATTGCAATGCCTTCCAGCGCGATCTGATCGGCAACGGCGCGCGATTGAGGGCGCAGCGCTCTGAATTCGAAATGGCGCCCACGGATATTGAGCGTGCCTTTCAGCGTGCCGTCGACAGCACCCTTTGCGACGGCGTTTACAAACTTACGAGCACTCTGCGCACCGAAATATGGCTCCAGAGCATTGAGCGGAATATCGCTGCCCGGTTCCAGATTCAACGACTTGGCCAGAGCACCTGAAACGGTCAGAGACTGGATGTTGCGATCAATCTTCCATGAGCCGACGCCAACATTTGCAGCAAGACGTGTCAGGCCTTCAGAGGCTTCTGCAAACCCTGCATCTGTCACTTTCTGCTTTTTGCTCGGTTTTGCAGCCGGTTTTGCACCGCCGAGACGAGACCGCGCAGCCCCCAGCAGGCTGAGAACAGCCAGCGCCGGTGACAAGAATAGCAGAGAGTAAAGAAGAATGGCGCCGGTGCCGAGCGCAGTGAACCATGGTTCGGTCTGAACCTGGCATACCTGTAGCGGGCCACCATTGTGCGCGACGCAGGTGGATGTGTGGCGGACCCAGTAGCGGTCAAAGCTCGTCAGATCCTGAAGAACATCTTGTCTGTCGAGCCAGCCAATTACGTCTTGGGAGCCGACAGAGCCGCCCTGCGGCGCACCTTGCCCCATAGAAAAGCGCAGGGCTTCGTTCTGCGGGAGGTCGGATGCAAGTTGGTGGAGCGGAATGGTCGAGATGAACTCGGTGCGCCCGACAGTCGACATGATGAGAAGGTTGCTCGAACTGGCACCGATGGTTACGCCATTTTCCGACATCCATCGCGCAGTCTGAAGCGTTTGCTCATCAGTGAGGGCGGCGCGGCTCCCCTCGGGGGATATACGGAAAATACGCTGAACCGATGATATCTGGCTTTCAACTTCCAGAACGGAGCTGCCTGAATTCAGACCTACCGTAAGAGCATCGCCAATAATATCGCGCTGCAGGTCGTAACGATCGAGCATGCTCTGCATGTTGGTCTGTAGTCGTGCCTGCTGAAGCTCACTTTCGCGCTTAATGTCATCCCAGCCTTTAACGCCAAGAATGCCGATCTGAATTGTCAGGAAAACGCCGGTGAGGAAGCTGAGGCGCGACAGCGACGTAGACATGTTGCTTCGGGCGCGCGTGCTTTGCGCTCCGGCATGCATAGCGTCCTTATGTCCGTTATTCGTCTTCACTGAAGTGCCTCGACCGTTCAAGGCATAAAGCCCACGATTCTGATACGGCACCAAATATTAAGGCGCTGTTAACACTCTTGTTGCTGTGAAGGAATCACTAAGTCCGGCGCTACATTCCGCTGCTATCAGCTCTCGTTCAGGAGCTCGGAAGATTCATTTTCCTCGCTGCGACGCTCCGGTCCGCGATAGTTTTCCGATTTAAGGCGGCGTCTGTCCGGACCAAAATAGCTGGCGGTGCGCACGAACGGGCGAGGGGTGTTTACGATAGAGCGTACCTTACGGAACAGCTCTTTCGCGGTCACAGGCTTGCAGCAGAACTCGGTTACACCCGCATCACGCGCTGCGATCACTTTAGAGCGTTCTGAATAGGCTGTGAGCATAATGATCGGCACGAACGGGTTTGGGCTGTCATCGCCAGTGCGGACCAGGCGAACGAAGTCGGTACCGTCGAGGATTTCCATCAGATAATCGACAATGATGAAATCAATATGTTCCGAACGCACCATGTCGAAGGCTTCGGCGGCATCATTGGCTTCGATGAAATGCGATATGCCGAAACCGCGAAGCAAGGTCTTCACGATTGTAATCATGTGCTTGTTGTCATCAACAATCAGCACACTCAGACGGTTCATGTTAGAATTCGACATTAATTGACCCGCACGGCCTGATACACCTAAGAGATCAGACCATAGCGGGTCAAAATTAATACCGTCTTTATCGGGACGGGTGAGTTTTCAATGCACTAATCTGCAAGCGCGCGTTGAACGATATCCATCGCGTTTTTCGACAGGTCGCACTCGCGAAGAGCCTCAAGTTCAGCGCGGGCATGGGCCTGTGCCGTCTCACTGACGCGGCGCCATTGCTCGAACGCTGTCAGAAGACGCGCGGAGAGGGCGCCGTTCAGCGGGTCGACCTTACGGACGACTTCACCAAGCAGTTTGTAGCCTTCGCCGCTTTCGCTGTGGAAGGCGACGAGATTGCCCATGGCGAACGTCGCGGCGACAGAGCGAACACGGTTCGGGTTCTTCCAGTCGAAGTCCTCATGTTCCATCAGACCGCGAACGCGTGTGATCGCATCATCGCTGGCCTGCAGAGCCTGAACGCCGAACCACTTATCCATGACCAGAGGTGCGTGCTTCCATTTAGCTTCAAAGGCCTGAACAGCAGCTTCAAAGTCCGGCCCACCGACATTCGAGAGCGCGCGGAGCGCAGACATTGTGTCGGTCATGTTCTTAGCGGCACGGAAGCATGACAGAAGCTTGGCGCTGTGCTTGTCGCCCTCTGCTGACAGAAGATCGATGCATACAGCATAGAAGGACCGACGACCGGCAGAAGCCGCATCCGGTGTAAACTCACTTTGATCGGTGAGGTTTTCATGGATGACTTCGTCGATGACCGGCCAGAGCTGCTTCAGAATAGCCGCGCGTACCAGGCGCTTGGCTTCGTAGATGGCAGCAGGGTTCGCTGGGGTCATTTCCATGAACAGCTCGCCAACGCCCGGCAGTGTCAGAAGCAGAGACGCGAAGGCCGGATCGCTTTCGTGCGTGTCTTTGACCGCAGTCACCATCGCAGCCACCAGCTCGTCCGGAATAGACGGTGTATCACCAGCGACAATCGTATGAGCCATTTCTAAAAGTGTTGCACGGGCGACTGTCTGCAGCGCTTCCCATTTCGCGAACGCATCAGTTTCAACCGTCACAAGCTTGAGTCGGTCTTCCATCGTCAGCTCGTCTTTTATGCGAACCGGCGCGCTGAAATTACGGTTTGCAGAGAGAAGAGCATCTGCCGCGTTCGGTGCGAGCTGAAGTTCAGTGACCTCATCAATCAGCAGAACGACATCTTCGTCCTGACCGTCACGAGGCTCACCTGTCTCCGGATTGATCTCTGTGCCGTCAGCGGTGAAAGCCGTCATACGCAGAGGGATTGGAACCGGCTTTTTCTCTGTTTGGCCTGGCGTCGGGCCGTTGGCCTGAGTGAGGCGCAGGCGAGGGGCATTGCTGCCTTCAACGTCAACGCGCTCAACGGTAACCGTCGGCGTGCCGGCCTGGCTATACCATGTGCGGAAGCGGGACAGATCAAAGCTCGCAGCTTCTTCAAAGCCTTCATAGAATGCTTCGATGGTCGTCGCTGTGCCGTCATACTTTTCAAAGTAGAGGTCCATGCCGCGCTTGAAGGCATCTGCACCGATATAAGTTTTCAGGGCGCGGATAAGTTCTGCGCCTTTTTCATAGACGGTGGCGGTGTAGAGGTTGTCGATGGATGCATAACGGTCCGGACGCACAGGATGTGCGAGCGGGCCTGCATCTTCGGCAAACTGGCGGCCACGCAGACGAATAACGTCTTTAATGCGCTGAACAGGGCGCGATCGCATGTCAGCAGAGAATTCCTGATCGCGGAAGACGGTCAGTCCTTCTTTCAGGCACAGCTGGAACCAGTCACGGCAGGTGATGCGGTTGCCGGTCCAGTTGTGGAAATACTCGTGGGCGACAATGCTCTCAATCGCTTCGAAATCGCCATCGGTGGCGGTCTCTGCGTTTGCCAGAACATAGGCTGAGTTGAAGATGTTGAGGCCTTTGTTTTCCATCGCGCCGAAATTGAAGTCGCGAACGGCAACAATGTTGAAGACGTCGAGGTCATACTCGCGGCCGAATGTATCCTCATCCCACTTCATTGAGCGCTTCAGGCTGTCCATCGCGTAAGCGGCACGCTCGGCGTCACCTTTATCTACGAAGATAGACAGCGCAACTTCCTTACCGGACATGGTGATGAAGTGGTCAGTGAAGACATCATAGTCGCCGCCGCAGAGCGCGAAGAGGTAAGACGGTTTCGGGTGCGGGTCATCCCACTCAGCATAGTGGCGCGTCTCGTCGATGGCGCCAGCTTCCCCCGGATTGCCGTTAGAGAGTAGCGTCGGTGCAAACTCGACATCCGCTTCAATGCGAACGGAGAAGGTCGACATCACGTCGGGACGATCCGGCCAATATGTAATGCGACGGAAGCCTTCAGCTTCGCACTGTGTACAGAAACGGCCGCCGGACATGTAAAGGCCCGAGAGTTCGGTGTTCTTTTCCGGTGAAATCCAGACTTCGGTGGTGAGTTCGAATTCGTCCGGCAAGGCGTGTAGTGTCATGCCGGTTTCAGTGAACTCGACCTGATGGTCTTCTGCAGGTGTGCCGTTAATCAGGATCTTACCCGTCTCTTCAAATGCAACACCGTCCAGAACCATGCTGTCGCCCGGTTCGCCGGTACGTTTAACCTGCATGGTGGACAGGACGTGCGTCCGAGCTGTGTCCAGTTGGAAAACGAGACGGACATTCGGAATCTCGAATGGATAAGGCTTATAGTCCTGAAGAAGGACTGGTGGTGGCGTGTCAGTGCGCATGTCGGCTCCGATGAAATTTTCTGGCCCTAATCTAAGGCGTGAGGTGGCATGCCGAAAGGTGTCGAGGGCTTAAAAGTGCGAGAAGTTCTCAATTCTCGGCCGCGCAGGGCGAAAACGTCCAGCTTGCAGGTCTGGACCCGTCTGCCAGCGAGATGGTTGCAGTCAGTTGATCTGCGTCGCGCGTGTACTGGATGCGCTGCGGATAATCATGGTTCGCGTTTAGGAAGGTGATTTGAAGCGTGTCACGATCGTTTTCATGGAAGTCAGTTGATCCCATACCTTCTGGTTCCGCTGTGTAGACATATCCGTTTGCGGTGCTGGTAATGGTCAGAAACTCGTTGAAGGTGGTCCCGTCGCGTCGTGGGCTGCGGCCTTCGCCCATAAGACGCTCTTCATCCCAGACGATCCATTCTTCTACCGTTCCGCTAGACGTGGCCCAGCAGCCAAGCAGCCAACCCAGATCAGATTGGGGTGATGGGGCGTTGGGCGCCGTCGTACAACTTGCTATGAGAAAAGCGGTGGCCGGTAAAACTGCCAGTGTCAGTGAGCGCATTAGTATCCCCGTTCTTTCGAACGAGGATACGCTGTTTCATTGAAATCGGTAAACGGGCCTATTCCGCGGCTTCAGCAGGTAGCTTGTCTGGCACGTCATAAACGTCGCGCAGAATGTAGATGCCGGTACGTGCCAGTTCGCGAACTTCAGCACTTGCATTCTCCGGAGCGTCAGACACCTGATCCACGAGAGATTTGAGAAGCTTCAGCATTTGCGGGCTGTTAGAGATTAGGCGGGCCTGATACTCGATTTTCTCCGGGTCGCGGTCATATTCCGCGCCGGGTACGCGCCAGCCACCCCAGTCGTTTTCGTCCGTGACGATAACGGGGAAGGTGCCCGGGAATGGATGATGCGAATTGTCATCATCAGCGCCCCAGCGGCTTTTCGCGCGGCAAACCCGCCAGTTTTCCATAAGCATCGCGTCAGATTGTGACTGGCGTTTTTCCAGCTTGTCTTCAGCGACGAGATCGTTTGCAGAGAACTCACGGCCCAGACCGACATCGTAATGAACGCGCAGTGGCTCATCCATGCCTTTAACCCATTGCGGGATTACACGTTCGACAATTGCCCAGGTGCCTACAGGCTTCACGTAGACTTTCTGGTTTTTATGGAACAGGGCCTTAGCCATTGCGTCATCATCCTCCGACTTTGCGACACTATGGTCTGAAGGTCGTTAGATTACGGTGAATACAAACAATCAAAATCCTTCGGACTTGCCGTAACGACAGGACTTTTCTCGATTGAAAGGGCTGATAACCTCTCCGCAAAACAGGCGACGCCAACGCATGCTTCGCCGTAAAAGGTAGAGAGGAGACGCCATGAATTTCGACTTTTCGGAAGATCAGAAATTTCTGGGTGACCAGGCGCGAAAATATCTGAGCGAACAATGCACCACGGCAGAAGTCCGCAAAGTGCTGAATGATGATGGTATGGCCTGCCATGAAAGCCTGTGGAACGGCATTGCCGAAATGGGCTGGCTGGGCACGGCTATCCCGGAAGAGTATGGCGGGCTTGGGCTCGGTATGCTGGAACTTTGCGTGCTGGCGGAGGAAATTGGCCGTGCGCTCGCGCCAGTGCCATTCTCTTCTACCGTTTACATGCTGGCAGAGGCTCTGAAGCTTGGCGGCTCTGAAGCTCAGAAGCAGGCGCTACTGCCAGAGATTGCCGCGGGCAAGGTGATCGGCGCCTATGCGTCATCTGAAGGCCCGGGCGCGCCAGACCTCTCAGCTCTGAAAACGACATTCGACGGTAGCAAGCTGAACGGCACGAAAATTCCTGTGCTGGACGGCGATATCGCGACCCATGCTTTGGTGACGGCTGCTGAGAATGGCGGCGTGTCTCTGGTTCTGGTCGATCTCAATCAGGCTGGTGTAAAGCGCACTGTGGTTAAGACACTGGACCCGACACGTTCCCACGCAGAGCTTGAATTCACTGATGTAGCCGGTGAGCGTATTGGCGAAGCGGGGCAGGCCAGCCCGTTGATTGATAAGCTGATGGACCGGGCTGCTGTTCTTATCGCGTTCGAGCAAACCGGCGGTGCAGACCGCGCCGTTGAGATGGCAACAGATTACGCCAAATCCCGTTACGCATTCGGTCGTCCGATCGGTGGCTATCAGGCCATCAAGCATAAGCTGGCTGATGGCTGGGTAAAAAATCAGGTTGCCCGCTCTAACGCGTATTATGGCGCGTGGGCGCTCTCCACAGATGCTGACGAGCTGCCGGAAGCGGCTGCCGCAGCACGTGTGGCGGCGAGCGAGGCTTTCTGGTTCGCATCCAAAGAGAATATCCAGACCCATGGCGGCATGGGCTTCACGTGGGAAGTCGACTGCCACCTCTTCTACCGACGCGCAAAACTGCTCGCGGTGCAGGTCGGTTCACCGAAAATCTGGAAAGAGAAACTTATCAGCGCGCTTGAAAACAAAGCTGCCGCGTAAGGGAGGAACACAAAATGGATTTCAATGATACGCCAGAAGAAGCAGCGTTCCGCGCGGAGGCGCGCGCCTTTCTCAAAGCCAATCTGCCTGAGAAGAAGCAAGCCGGTGGCCGTGAGCGCGGTGAGGAATTTCTGAAGCGCGCGAAAGCGTGGCAGAAAACCAAAGCGCAGGGCGGCTTCGCCCAGATTACATGGCCAAAAGCTGTAGGCGGTCGCGGTGGCACGCCTATGCAGCAGGTTATCTGGAATCAGGAAGAGTCGTCATTTGCGGCGCCGACTGGGCCATTCCAGATTGGTCTTGGCATGTGTATCCCGACAGTGATCGCATTCGGCTCTGACGAGCATAAAAAACGCTATGTGCCAAAAGCTCTGATCGGCGAGGAAATCTGGTGTCAGCTCTTCTCAGAGCCGGCAGCAGGCTCTGACGTTGCAGGCCTGAAAACACGCGCTGTTCGTGATGGCGACGATTGGGTGATCAACGGGCAGAAGGTCTGGACGACCGGTGCCCAATTCTCTGACTATGGCATCCTTCTGACCCGAACGGACCCGAGTGTTCCGAAGCATAAGGGCCTGACAATGTTCATCGTGAACATGAAAGACCCTGGCGTTGAAGTACGTCCGATCCACCAGGCATCCGGTGGTCGCGAGTTCAACGAAGTCTATTTCACGGACGTTCGCATTCCGGATTCAGATCGCCTTGGTGAAGTCGGTGCGGGCTGGAAGGTCGCGCTCGTTACGCTAATGAATGAGCGTCTGGCGGTGGGCGGGTCTCCGGGCCCTGACTATGATGAGATCATGAAGTTTGGCACGGAAATGGGGCTGATGTCCGATCAGGCATTCCGTGAGAAACTGGCCGACTGGTACATTCAGGCGCAAGGCTACAAACTGACCAAGTTCCGCACCCAGACAGCGCTTTCGCGAGGGGATACGCCGGGGCCGGAGAACTCCATCGGTAAAATCCTCACGGCGAACCAGCTGCAGGACATCTGTAATTCCGGCATTGAGCTGCAGGACCATTACGGCCTGATCAATGATGAGGAACTGGCACCAATGAAGGCGATTTTCCAGTCGAGCTTTATGTGGGCGCCGGGCCTGCGTATTGCGGGTGGTACGGATGAAATCCTGAAGAACATCATCGCCGAACGGGTTCTTGGTCTGCCGCAGGATGTCCGCGTTGATAAGGATATCGCTTTCGACCAGATGAAGTCAGGCTAATCGCCAAAACGAAAAAGAGCGCCTCACGGGCGCTCTTTTCAGTTTGTCGGTAAGGCGAAACGATCAGCCGATCATTTCAACGCCGAAGTCAGACTGATCCTGCCAGACAATGCGGCCCATGCCCTTAATGGACAAATCTGGCACACGCAGTTGAATAATTTCAGGCAGCGTCTCGTAAGACTGAAAGCGGATACGCAGCCCGGATGGGCTGTGATCAACGACAATGCCGCGGACTTTATATCCAGTGTCCGTTGTAATATGCGCCTCTTTGTAGGATCTCACCCGTTCTTCCCGCGGAAGCACTGCGCGCAGTGGTTCTGCTGGCTCACGTGGTGGGAGCGCATCTGCATCGTCTTCTTCGTGTTTTTTATTCTTAAAGAGTCCGAACATTTCCGATCACCCATTTCACCTCTGCCTGAAATTAGCCTAATCAGATTTTGTTTTAGTTACTAAAGACATCAAAATTTTCGCGGGGAGGCGATATCTACAAAATGTCAGTCCAGTTTCAGAATGTGCCGGTGAACGGCGTAAACTACCGCGTAGCCGTAGAAGGCACGGGACCTGTGGTGCTTATGGTTCATGGGTTTCCCGAGAGCTGGTATTCCTGGCGTCATCAAATCCCTGTGATTGCTCAGGCTGGCTTTAAGACGGCTGCAGTTGATGTGCTCGGCTATGGTGGTTCGGATAAACCGCACGAGATCGAACGGTATTCCATGCAGAATCTGGCGAGTGATATGGCTGAAATCGCCAAGGCGCTCTCTGATGATGGCAAAGCTATTGTTGTAGGTCATGATTGGGGCGCACCAATCGCCTGGAATTCTGCACTATTGCATCCCGATGTGTTTAAAGCGGTGGGCGCGCTGTCAGTGCCATATTCTCCGCCAGGTGAGCGTATGTTCCTCGATGTGATGGATGATGTTTTCACCAAAAGAGGACTCTTTTTCTATCAGATTTACTTCCAGAAGGTTGGCGTCGCTGAAGCTGAGCTGGAACGTGATCCGCGTGATACGATCCGTCGTTTCTATTATGCGGTTTCCGGTGATGCGCCTGATGGAACCTGGCCAAAGGACAAGCCGAACACTTTGGGTATGCTGGACCGCCTACCAGACCCTGATCCGTTTCCGGCATGGCTCACAGAAGAAGACATCGACTATTACGAGGTAGAGTTCAAAGCGTCGGGCTTTCACGGACCGCTCAACCGCTACCGAAACCATCCGCGCGACCATGAATATCTGCGCTCGCGCGGCGATCTGAATATCTATCAACCAGCGCTATTCATCGGTGGCGACCGGGATCTCGTCCTTAAAATGCTGCCGGGCGTGGATGTTGTTGAGCGTATGCGCAAATACGTGCCAAATTTGCAGACCGGTGTCGTGTTGGAAGGCGTTGGCCACTGGACGCAGCAGGAACGCCCCGAAGCGGTGAATGAACTTCTGGTCGACTGGCTGAAGAAGCAAATCTGATCGGCCGGCTTCGTTTGCTGCTCGTCAGAATGCTTTGGCGAGCAGCAGGCCACATAAGACTATGCCGGCGATATAAGTCAGAAGCGCTCCGATAAAGCGAAGTGGGTTAGACTTTTCAAGCGTTTGGCACGTCAACATGCCTGCCGCATGGATAAAGCGTGCCAGCACAAGAGCGACTATAAGACCGGTCGCAAAAAGTCCCAGATCGCGCCCCTGATACACAAATCCCGTTGTGATGAAGAGGCCAATGATGAGCGGAACATATTCCGAGGCGTTGGCGTGCGCGCGAACCGATTTCATCAAAGGACTCGTAGGGTCGGTTCCGGGTGAAATACCCGTTTTGGTCTTGTTGCGTTGTAAAGACACGTTGAAGCCCAGCAACAGGACCAGAAGCGCCAGAACGACGACCGCGACAATCAGCAAAGTATGCATTTCTTCCCCCTCATTCTTTCAGATGTGGCGGCGATCTTCATCTCGCTGCGTTAGAGATGCAATCGAAACTTTGCGTAAGGTGAAGGCTTGCTCGCGCTGTGATCTGCTTTAGTGTTGGCTCACTCTAAAATGAAAAATATCACTGTCGGGGAGACAAAAGATGATTGGAATTATTGCGCATTTGCCAATTAAAGAAGGCAAGCAGGCTGATTTTGAAGCCATGGCTAAGGACCTGATGGAAAAGGTACGCGCGAACGAGCCGGGCTGTCTGATGTACACGCTTTACAAGCAGCAAGGTTCTGAGACCGAGTATTACTTCATGGAGCAGTATACGGATGCGGACGCACTCGCAGCGCACGGCAAGACCGACTATTTCCGTGCTGCTCAGCCTGTTTTCGGTGAGTGTCTTGCTGGCCGCCCGACAATCACACGCATGGACGAAGTGAGCTAATAGGCGAACGCCTGCGTTTTGTGATAAACTCGGGCGACATAACGATAAAACAGTCCAAGGGAGAATGAAGCATGGCTGACGGACATGATAGCGAGATGAGACCTCGCGCGACGTTCAAGTCCTTCGTGGACAGTACGCGCGATGACTGGATGATCATTGGTCGCGAGACCGCTGAGTTCAATAAAGGTCTCGCTGATCGCGTGCTTGACCACCTTCGCATTCTGCGCGGCGATTATGGTGGCTTTCCGATCGACCGTCTGGAGCATTCGCTACAAACGGCGACGCGCGCCCTTCGTGACGGACGCGATGAAGAATACGTTGTCTGTGCTCTGCTCCACGATATTGGCGATACGCTCGGCAGCTATAACCACCCGGATATCGCCGCGGCGATCCTGAAGCCGTTTGTCAGCGAGCAGAACCACTGGATGGTCGCCAACCATGGTGTGTTTCAGGGGTATTACTTCTTCGAACATCTCGGCCTGAACAAGAATATGCGTGAGCAGTATCAGGGCCACCCCTGGTATGAATACACTGCACAGTTCTGCCATCTCTATGATCAGGCAGCCTTCGATCCTGATTATGAGAGCGAGACGTTGGAGTTCTTCGAGCCCATGGTC
>CENJ01018778.1_pt1 | contig 36248 bp, 31 predicted proteins | sample 356161 | NCBI WGS metagenome assembly CENJ01 (sample SAMEA2619531, study PRJEB7988) | marine metagenome | biome: marine biome (ENVO:00000447); feature: surface water layer (ENVO:00002042); material: "saline water (ENVO:00002010), including plankton (ENVO:xxxxxxxx)" | depth 5 m | reverse complement strand
ATATGATTAAGAAACAATTGCTCAAAGAGATTGAATTCTTTTTCTGAAAATCCTTTTCTTTCACCTTCTAGATAAATATCACTAAAAACATATCCATATTTTGTGTTTTTTTTCAAGTAATGGTACATCATTTCAAGGGTTTTGGGTTCAAGCCAATCATCAGCATCTAGGAAAAATAAATAATTTCCTGAAGAATTTTTTACCCCTGTATTTCTAGCAGAAGCTAAGCCAGAATTTTCTTGGTTAATCAATTTTAATATTTTTTCATCTTTTAATTCATTAATGATCTGTATTGTAAAGTAATCTGTTGAACCATCATTAACTAGAATAATTTCTTTATTTAACCAAGATTGATTTTTAATAGATAAAATTGTTCTTTTTAATGTTCTTCCACTGTTGAAACATGGAACAATCACTGAAATTAAATTAGAACTTTTCAATTTAATACTCACATTTTGCCCAAATTTCTCCCCAAATTGTAATTATTTCACTAATTTTAAATCCAGTATTAGCTAAATCACTTTTTAACTCTTCAACAGTATGTTCAATTTTATGATCAATATCAGAAAAATAATAAATCCCTAATTTTTTTCTCATTGCCATTTGCCAATCTCTCTCGAAATTAGGAACTCTAATCAATAAAGTTTTAGAACCACTTATTCTTTGAATATTTTTTAAAAATTTAGTTCTATTTTCAATATGTTCTAATATATTTGAGAGAATTACAAAATCTGCTTTTATATTTTTTTGATTATTTATATCTCCATGAATAAAATTTACATTACTAAGTTTAGTTTTTCCTAGTAATTCATTTGCTACGAATACATTTTTTTCATTTATATCGATACCGGTTATATAACTATTAGTTAGTTCTCTTGCTATTGAAAGTGCTACTATCCCGTTTCCACATCCAACATCTAGAATTGAGCTGCCATCTTTTATTCTAGTTGCAAAAAATTTATGGTAATTTATTAAATCATGTTTAGGGTGTATACCAGAACCATATTTTAAAGCTCTTTCATTAATCACCCAATCTAATTTATCTTTTATTAAAAATAAATTTCTAAGTCCTTTTTTTGCATCTTCTCCTCTTGATTCAATTATAAAAAAGCTTGTAAATAAAAATTTTCTAAATTTATTAGGTAAAAACAACCAAAAAAAAGAGACTAATCCTGCAATCTTTAAAATAAGTTTCTTATTCATTTCAATTAATTTTTTTTGCAAAATTCCATGAACTTAAACACATATCTTTCAAATCAAGATTTGCCTCCCAATTAAGAATTTGTTTTGCTTTTGATGCATCAGCATAACAACATGATGCATCACCCGCTCTCCTAGAACTAATTTTTGTAGGAACTTTTAACCCTGATACCTCTTCAAATTTATTAATTAATTCGAATACACTTACCCCATACCCTGTCCCAATATTAAAAACTTCAAAGATATTATCTTTTTCTAGAAAATCCACTGAAACAACATGGGCCAGAGCTAAATCCATGATATGTATATAGTCTCTAATGCAGGATCCGTCATGAGTATTGTAATCATCACCAAAAACATCAACAAACTCATTAAAACCATTAGCAACTTTTATTATTGCCGGCATTAGATTTTTTGCTTTATCTTTTAGAGGATCATCTCCTATTAAACCTGTAGGATGCGCTCCAACAGGATTAAAATATCTTAAACATAAAATTGACCAATCTTTCTCATTAACAAAGATATCGCTTAAAATACGTTCTACTATCAATTTTGTATTCCCATAAGGATTTAATGATCTTAAGGGGTGATTTTCATCAATGGGACAATATTCAGGTTCACCATAAATAGCAGCTGTACTACTAAAAAGAAGTCTCTTAACTCCAGTAATTCGCATTGCATATAATAAATTAATAGTACCGCCAACATTATTTTCGTAATATTCAAGGGGGGTTAAAATAGAATTTTCAACAGACTTTAAAGCTGCAAAATGAATAACAGAAACAACCTTATATTTCTTAATAACTTTTATTAACTTTTCTTTATCTCTAATATCACCTATTTCATAATTAATTTTTCTTTTAGTAATTATTTCTAATTTCTCAATTACATCTCTCTTTGAATTACAAAAATTATCATAAACAACAAAATCTATATTTTTTTCAGCGAGAATTGGTGCTGTATGGGATCCAATGTATCCGAATCCTCCAGTCAAAAGAACACATCCCATATTTAATAAGCCATCACGTTTTTTTGAAAATTAAATTCAAAATTTTTTAAAAAATTGAACATTTATTTTTCTATTTTTTCTTTAAAAAATAGATCTTGCACTATATCAGACGGTTTATATCCAGAAACAAGTCTTTTCATAAGATCAATGACTTTTTTGGAATCATTATCTGATATTAATTTTTCTAAATTAAGTAGATTTAAATTAAGAGTCTCCCATTTTAAAAAATCTTCTCTAGCTTTAAATATCTTTGGATGTTTAGTTAACTTTGCATTATTTCCAATTAAAAGCTCTTCAAATAATTTCTCACCGGGTCTTAATCCAGTGATTTTAATTTCAATATCTCCATCTTTGCTATCATTATCTTTTAACTTTAAACCAGACAAATTTATCATTTTTTTTGCTAAATCTATAATCTTTACCGATTCTCCCATGTCCAAAACAAATACATCTCCTCCTTCTGACATTGCACTTGCTTGAATTACTAATTCAGCAGCTTCTTTAATTGTCATAAAGTATCTTGAAATTTCTGGATGCGTCAATGTAATGGAAACTCTATCCTTTATTTGTTTTCTGAACTTAGGTATAACAGAACCTGAGGAATCTAAAACATTACCAAATCTAACCATAGAAAATTTTGTTATTTCCATTTCAGATCTCTTATCATAAAGAGCTTGCAATATCATTTCCCCAAGCCTTTTACTAGCTCCCATTACGCTAGTAGGCCTTACAGCTTTATCAGTAGATATAAAAACAAAATTAGAAACTCTATTATTTAAAGCTGCTTCAGCAACAACTAATGTTCCAAAAACATTATTTTTTATACCCTCTGCAAGGTTTTGTTCAACTATTGGAACATGTTTGTAAGCCGCAGCATGATAAATAGTATCTGGTTTCCAAGTTTTTAATAATAAATTAATCTTTTTTCTATTTTGAATAGATGTAAGTATAGGTACAATTTCTAAATCTTTACTTCTTGGGAAAGAATCTAATTCATTTAATATTGAGTAAAGAGAAAATTCATTTGAATCTAGTAACAATAACTTCCTTGGTTTTATATTAAGAATTTGTCTACATAATTCACTACCTATAGATCCTCCTGCCCCAGTAACTAAAACAACCTTTGATTTAATATTTTTTTGCATAAGTTTATGATCAGGTTCAACTTTTTCTCTCCCTAAAAGATCATCTATTTCTAATTCCCTTAAGTCTGATTTAACAATGCTACCTTTAGCTATATCAGAGAAATTAGGTAAGGTTCTTATTAACAAATTATATTTACTTACATTATTTATTATTTGAGTTCTTTTAGAAGATTTCATTTTTGGTAAAGCTAAAAAAAGATATTTAATATTTTTTTTATTAACTAGAAAATCTAATTCATTAGCCATATATATATACTTTCCTCTTAATACTCTTCTATGCTTGGAAATATCGTCATCAATAAAACCAACAACTTTAAAAGTATCATTCCCCTCTAATGCTATTGACAAGTTTCTTCCAGCATTACCAGCTCCATAGATCAGAGCCTTTGGTAATTTATACTCTTTAATTCTATTTTTATATAGATCCCCAAGCCAATAACCAATAAATGCTCTTGAACTACCAATAGCAAAAAATAATAAAATAGGTTGAATAAATCCTATCGTTCTTGGTATGTCTTTAAAACTTATAAAGGTTATTAAAAAAGCAAACAAAAAAGAATAAATAAAAATTGATTTAGATACCGTAAGTAATGCAGGCCATCCCGAGTATCTGAAAATTGTTCTGTATAAACCACTAAAATAAAATACAGGTATAGCAAAAACAATTGAAGCTATTGAAGGTAAAATAAGAAGTTTTCCTAAAGGGAAATAGCCAATCCTTAAATAAAATGAAACCCAAACAGTTGTAACACACAATAAAATATCAACCAAAATAGAGAAGATTAATTTCTCAGCTTTTGGTAAATCCAAAAAATATAATTTAGTTTTATGAAATTTTCTATCCATAAATCAGAAAAAACATTTAAACTTTGCAGAAATAATGCTTTTTAATATCGATAAAAATATCAAAAACTTCTTACTCCTATTTTTTTTGCAGGAATTCCTCCAACAATTGAATAAGGTTCAATATCTTTTGTGACTACTGCGCCAGCGGCTACAATAGATCCTTCTCCTATTGTACAGTTTGGTAATATCACGCAGTTAGAGCTTATCCATACATTATCCTCAATAATAATTTCACCTTTGGTCATGCCTTGATTGATAATCGGTATATCTATTTCTTCATATTTATGATTATTACTTCTAATAACGACATTTGGGCCAATTAAAACATTATTACCAATAAAAATTTTTCCTAAACCCCTTGCATTTATCATAACATTCGAATTAAACGAAACATTTTCACCAATTTCTACTCTACTAGTTTCGCAAGCATATATCTTACAGTCTAATCCATAATAAGAATTTGAACTTATTCTGACATTTTTGGGATATTCAATTCGCAATCCAATTTCAAATCTATTTTTAGAAAATTTATTTTTAGATCTATATTTATAATACAAATTTCTCAAAAAATTTCCTATACTTCCAGGAGTAAATCTTATAAAGAATTCAATCCAGGCTTTTAATTCTCTTAAAATAGGAAGAAATATATTCATTAAATATTTTAAATTTTATTTTTAACTCTTTTTACAAATTTTTTTAAATTCAAAAAATAAAAAATAAAGTTAAAAAGAACAAAAAAAGGTGATCTGAATAGGTTCCTATTAGATATTATTTTAGTTTTATTTTTTAACAAAGAGTTAAAAAGATTAATATAAGATTTAATCATTTTTGAAGAGATATTAGGATATTCCTTAATCTTTAATTTAAAGTAATTATATTCATTTATCATTGATTCTAATGCATTTGTAAAATCAATATCTTCAAAAGATATTCCAAATTCTTGGCAATATTCTGGGAGTGCTCCACTATTTTTATAAACGATAGGTAATCCACAAAGTATTCCTTCTATATGATGCATACCTGCCGGTTCATTTATTGAAGCTGAGACGTAAACATGATGTCTAGAAAGTTCTTTAGATAAGGCAATACCGTTCTTAGGTAAAATATGAATTGTCTTTTTAAATTTAAAATTTTTAGGGAGATTGCCAATATAAGTAAATTCTATTCTTTCGTTCCATTTTTTAGTGGAGAGCATATTATCAATTCTTTGGTAAATATCAAAACCTTTCATTTTATTTCCACTCCAATGATGAGTAACTAGTCGTAATTTTTCTTCTTTATTCCATTCAAGATTATGACAATCATTAAATATTGTTTGATCTGCACCATTGAGAATTACAGATGATGAAATGTTTTTATGATAAATATCTAAATACTTTAACCAAGAAGATATAAAAACAGTATGATCAGCAAAATAATTAGCTAACTTCAAAAGGAAGTTCATATGTTTTGTATTTTTTCTTTCATCACACTCATTAATTCTGTGAACAACTATTGCATTCTTATTAACAAATAATAGGTATTTGAAAATATCAAGTGAACCAAAAGTTATTTCTTCATTGTATGACCTTGGATCGGTAATCAATATAATATCAATATCTTTTTGTTTAAGATCATAAATAACTTGAAAGTTCTCATCATAAGCACCTTTTATTAGGGATTTAACAAACTGATTACCTCCTCCCCATGAGCCCTTATTAGGTTTAAAGTTAATAGCAATTTTCATTATCTTTGACCAAATAAATATTTTTTTAGATTATTAGCCATATTTAATGAATTAAATTTTTTAATAATTAAATTTCTACCACCTTTTTCCAAGGATTCTCTTAAATCAATATTATTAACCAAATCTTTTACAGAGTTTTTTAAATCTAATTCATTATATGGTCTTATAAAAAGAACATTCTCCTTATGCTTCATTAGATTTTTATCCCATATTCCTTTTACTTTAGTTATTACAACCGCTTTAGAACAACTCATAGCTTGTAAACATGTACTTTGCCCCGAAGGCTGCAATGTCTCTTTTAAAGGAATAATTATGAATTCGGAATTACAGTATAAATCTCTCATATCATTATCTGACAAAGTTTTAGAATGCCAATTCCCTTTAATTACTTCAATATTTTTCTTTAAGTTCTTAATGGGCAACGAAGAAATAATTTTTAAAGTTGGAAAACCATCTTCCCATGATCTTATAAGCAAATCCCAATCTCTTGCTAAATCATTTCCTATTGCGAGTACGTATGGATCGGAATTGTTTACCTTTCTATTAGGTAACCAAAAACCCTTATCAACTCCAAAAGGTAAATATTCAACTTTAGAAGTTAAGAATAATGATTTTAAAAAAATATATTCTGCTTTTGATAAAGCTAATAATTCAACTTTTTTAAAAATATATTTAAAAATATGAAACTTCAAAAAGTTGGGTTTATTTTTTAATAAGCCCATATAGATAAATATTATTTTAGAGTTTACTAGACCAAAAGATTTTAAAAGAGACAGCGTAACACCAATACTATTTGTAGTGGCAATAATGAAATTTGCCGAATTAAGTTTTTTATGACTTTTATTTAATAAAAATTCTAAAATCATTTTAATTGGAAAATCAAATAATATCTTTGAAGAAAAATTAAGTAACTTTACAAGAAAATAATTTTTTATTTGAAAAGACAAATCTAATTCTTCAAGAAGACTTACGTTATAGCCTTCTTTTTCCAGTTCTTCATAACCATAAAAAAATTCTGAGGGATATTTTTTATTATCAAAAATTCTCTCTTTTCTTCCTTTTTTATATAAAAATAATATTGAAGATTTTTTATTTCTTCTTAAACTCATAATTATAAATAGATTTAATAATAGTATCTAATCTTTTGAAAAAAAAATATTTTGTTTATTTTTTAAAGAACAAATTAGTATATTTATAATTTTTTTTTACTTTATGAAGGGAGAGCTTCCCATCTTTAATTTCATATGGCTTATAAGAATAATTTATCATTAAAAATTTAATAATTTTTTTACTTGAGATAACACCCTCTATCCCAAGATCTCCTAGTTCAATACATAATAATGGTTCCATTTTAGAAAGTATATTATCCATTCCCTTTAAAACTTGGTATTCTGCGCTTTCGGCATCAATTTTTATAAGTTTAGGGCTGATTTGATGATCTCTAACATAATCATCAAGTCTCAATGTCTTTACTTTTATCTTATTTTTAATTGCTTTTTCATACTTTCTCTTATCCCTAGATTCATGGATAGAATTAAAAGCTGAAGAAGATGGACCATAATCATTTAATTCTATTTCAGTATCTAAATCCCAAATAGCATTCCTATTAATAAAAATATTATTATCAAAACTAATATTTTTTTTTAAAACAGTGAAAGTACTTGGAGTAGGTTCAAAAGAATGCACTGAGCCAGTTTTTCCTACTATATCTGCCATTAATAATGAAAAAAAACCAAAATGAGCACCTACGTCAATTAAGCAATCCCCCTCAGAAGCAAAATTGATTATAAAACTTGCCACAGATTCCTCAATGAATCCAAATCTACGTATGTCAGAAGAAACAACTTCAGGGAGTAAAACATTCATTTTTTTACCCCAAAATGTTTTCGTTTTAATTGAAAAAAATGAATTTTGCTTACGAAGAAGAAAACAGAATAAAGTTTGAATTAGCATATCAGGATTAGAAAATAATCTTGAAATGAAACTCTTATTAGTGATTAGTTTTTTTCTTTTAACTGATGCTTTTAAAAGTTTTTGAAATATAAATTTATTCATTTAAAAAATAATATCTTTTTTGAAGCTAGCTTATTATTTTCAACTTTAATTCAAACTATTTTTAAATAATTAAATCTAACAAGAATATTTGTAAATATTAAAAATCGTTTAAAGCAAACTATAAAGAAATTGATTGTTTTGTTTAAAAGAGTCTGTAGTATATTAATTACTAAATAATTTATAACTTTAATTAAACTTATAAAAGTGTTAGAAAACTCTTCAATTTTAATTACAGGAGGTACCGGTTCATTTGGACAATCATTTGTTCCTATGACTCTTAAAAAATATAATCCAAAAAAATTAGTCATTTTTTCAAGAGATGAAATGAAGCAATGGGAGATGAGTAACTCTTATCAAAATGATGAAAGAGTTAGGTTCTTTATTGGTGATGTAAGAGATAAAGAAAGATTAAGTCGAGCACTTGATGGCATTGACTATGTTGTTCATGCAGCTGCGACAAAAATAGTTCCTACTGCAGAATATAACCCTTTTGAGTGTGTAAAAACAAATATAAATGGAGCCACAAATCTTATCGATACTTGTATTGATAGAGGTGTAAAAAGGGTTATAGCTTTATCAACAGATAAAGCAAGTAGTCCTGCAAATTTATATGGGGCTACAAAATTAGTTTCTGATAAATTATTTATTGCTGGCAATTCATATTCAGGGAGTCTTAATACAAGATTCTCAGTAGTTAGGTACGGTAATGTAATGGGGTCAAGGGGCTCGGTAATACCTTTTTTTATTAAACAACAAGCAAAAGGGGTTTTCCCCATAACTGATGTAAGAATGACAAGATTTATGATCACATTAGAAGAGGGGGTTCAACTAGTGTGGGATGCATTCGAAGACATGATTGGAGGTGAGATTTATGTAAAAAAAATTAAATCCATGAGGATAGTTGACATCGCTTCCGCTATTGATCCAAGTATTAAACAAGTAGTGGTTGGAAAACGACCTGGTGAAAAGTTACATGAACAAATGATTGGTATAGAAGATTCTTCTTTTACTTATGAATTTGGGGATTATTATAAGATATTGCCCGCAATAAACAATTGGTCTAAAGACCCTAACAGAATAAATTCAGGAAAGCCTGTTTCTTCTGAATTTATTTACTCTTCAGAAACTAATCCGGAAAAAATGTCCATAGAATCCCTCCAGAAATGGATTAAAGAATATAAACAAAAATAATGAAAAATAAATTCATACCTTACAGTTGTCAAGAAATCAGCGAAGAAGATATAAATAGTGTTACGGAAGTTTTAAAGTCAGATTTTATTACTCAAGGACCAAAAGTAAAGCTATTTGAAGAACATATTTCGAAATTCTGTAACGCAAAATTTGTTTTTTCCGTTAATAGCGCCACTTCAGCATTACATCTGGCTTGTTTATCACTTGGAATAAAAAAGGGGGATAATGTATGGACGAGTCCAATCAGTTTTGTGGCATCTGCTAACTGCGCATTATATTGTGGGGCTAATATTGATTTTGTTGATATAGATAAGACTTCTTATAATTTATCTGCTTCTAAATTGGAGGATAAATTAAACATTGCAGAAAAGAATGGAACTCTACCTAAATTGATTATTGCTGTTCATTTATCAGGGCAATCATCACAAATGGAAGAAATTAAAAATTTAAGTTACAAGTATAATTTCAAGATAATAGAAGATGCATCTCATGCTTTGGGAGGATCTTACAAAGATGCAAAAATAGGTTCATGCACATATTCGGACTTAACAGTTTTTAGTCTTCACCCAGTAAAAATGATAACTACAGGAGAAGGGGGTCTAGTTACAACAAATAATCCTTCATTAGCAAAAAAAATTAGATTCCTAAGATCTCACGGAATTACAAAAGATTTATCAGAAATGAGAGAGGATTCTGATGGACCTTGGTACTATGAGCAACACGAACTTGGATATAATTACAGGATGCCAGATTTAAATGCAGCATTAGGTATCAGTCAGCTAAGAAAACTTAGAGAATTTGTTGAAAAAAGAGAAGATTTATCCAAATATTATGATTTACATTTACAAAATTTGCCATTAAGACTGCCTAATCAGAGTGCAGACTGTATTTCATCAAGACATCTTTACATAATAAGAATTGATAATAACAACTCAAAACTAAACCACAAAAATCTTTTCCTGAAACTCAGAGACCTAAATATTGGTGTTAACCTTCACTACATTCCTATACATTTACAGCCCTACTTTAGGAAATTAGGTTTTAAAAAAGGAGATTTTCCAGAATCCGAGAAATACTACAAGGAAGCAATTAGCATCCCTCTATTTACAAAATTAAAAAGAGAAGATCAAGACTACATTATTTCTACAATAAAAGAATTTATAATATGAATAATTTATGTATAATCCCAGCGAGATTAAACAGCAAGAGAATTAAAAATAAAAATATAAGACTTTTTAATAATAAACCAATAATTCATTTTGCTATTTCTGCAGCCCTAGAATCTAAGTTATTTAAAAAAATAATAGTAAGTACTGATAGCCCAGTAATTGCAGAGGTAGCAAAAGGGTATGGAGCGGAAATTCCTTTTATGCGTCCACAAAATTTAGCAGATGATTTTACAAACACAAAATCCGTAATTTGTCATGTAATAGAGGAATGTAAAAAAATAAATATTAAATTTGATTATGTTTGTTGTATCTATCCCTGCGTCCCTTTTTTAAAATCCGAAGACTTACTCAATTCATATAAATTAGTGCAGAATTCAAATTATAAATTCGTTTTCCCAATCGCTGAACATTCTTCAAATATTCAAAGAGCCTTATTAATCAATGAAAATAACCATATATCTTCTCTATTCCCAAATAACGCAGACAGAAGAACTCAAGATCTTCAAAAAACTTATTATGATGCGGGACAATTTTATTGGGGGCATAAAAAAACATGGTCCATGAAAGTAAATATACATAACAATGCTAAAGGATATATAATTCCTCAAATTAGAGCAAAAGATATTGATAACGAAAATGACTGGAAAAACGCAGAACTATTTTATAATTATTATCAAAATAAAAATCAATGAAAAATTATTTAACTGAGCAAGAAAACTTCTGGGCTGGTGATTTTGGAAATAAATATATATCCAGGAATAAAAGTGGAAATCTGTTAGCTTCAAATCTAAATTTTTTTTCGAGAGCATTATCCAATATAAAGAAAATAGAAAATTGTCTGGAGTTTGGAGCAAATGTTGGTATGAATCTAAGTGCTTTAAAACTTTTATACCCGCAAATAGATCCATTTGCTATTGAAATAAATCTTGAAGCAACAAAATTGTTATCAGAAGTTATTCCTAGCCAAAATTTATTTCACCAATCAATATTAGATTTCGAGCCAAAACGACAATGGGAACTTGTTTTAATCAAAGGAGTATTAATTCATTTAAATGAAGACCATTTAAAAAATGTTTATAAAAAATTGGTTGAATCAACATCTAAATACTTACTAATTTGCGAATACTACAATCCAACCCCTACTAAAATCCCATATAGAGGAAATGAAAATAAACTTTTTAAAAGAGATTTTGCCGGAGAATTAATAGATTCTCATAAAAATATGCATTTGATAAATTATGGATTTGTTTATCACAAAGATATATCATTTCCTCAAGATGACATTACATGGTTTCTATTAGAAAAAAAATAAAAATTACCCCTTTAAGAAGTAATGATAAAAGTTCTCTTCAGAGTAAATAGTTCATACAATTTAGGCTCAGGGCATCTTTCGAGATGCATTGCATTAGCTGAGGAACTTGATTCAAGAAGCGAAATTTACTTTTTATGCGAAGATCTTCCAGGTAATAACAATGATTGGGTTTTACAAAAAGGACTTAATTTAATATCTTTTAAAAATATGCAGCCAAAAGATGATATTGAAATCATTAATGAAATATCAAATCAAGGTGATCCATTTGATTGGCTAATTATTGATGATTATAAAAAAGATATCTCATGGGAATTATTGGTTAAGAAGAATTTTAAAAAGATTCTAGTGATTGATGATCTAGCAAATAGAAGACATTATTGCGATTATCTACTTGATCAAAATTATTTTCAAAATTCAAAATCCAGATATATCAAACTTGTACCAGAACATTGCACTTTACTAACATCAACAAAATTTTGTCTTCTAAAAAAAACATTTTATAAAAAGGGAAGAAAAGAATTCAAATTATTTAGAAAAAGGAAAAAACTATTTGTATGTTTTGGTGCTTCTGATCCAAATGGCCATAGTATTGAGACTATAAAAGCAATTAATAATTCAAAATTAGAATATTCACAAGTAAATGTGTTTACTACCAAAAAAAATCAAAATCTAACTCTTCTAAAAAAAGAATGTTTATTATTAAATAATTGTAAACTTCACATAGATAGTGATCAAATATCAAAATATTTATCAGAATCAGATTTAGCAATTGGAGCAGGGGGCACAATGTGCTGGGAAAGAGCATATTATGGAATACCCTCAATTGTTTTTGGAATCTCGAATAATCAAAAAAAAGTATTAAAAGAGTTAATTAGAGATGGGTTAGCAATTGGTGAATCATGGCATCCAAATCCAAATAAAAATACTATTGAAAAATATATAAATATCGTATTAAATAATCATGATTTACTTGAAGGTATCTCTAAACGTTCAAGAAATCTTGTAGATGGTAATGGAATTAAAAGAGTATGCAGGATAATGAATAAAGTAGAATTAAATTTTAGAAAAGCAATAATCTCAGATTGCGATCTTGTTCTAAAATGGAGAAACTCAATTAATATTAGAAATTTATCGAATAATAGAAAATTGATTAAAGAAGAAGATCACCAATCTTGGTATAAAGATAAATTAAAAAATCAAAATTGTATCTTCCTGATAATTGAAAAATCTCATATGCCTGTTGGTGTAGTTAGATTTGACATTAATAATGATGAAGCAACTATATCTATTTATAAAGATCCAGAAGTAACAGAATTCTTAGATTTAATAAAACATTCTTCAAATTGGCTTAAAGAAAACCATCCAAAAATAAATAAAATATTTGCAGAAATTATTTCAGGTAATGATAGGTCTTATAATGGATTTATTAATGCAGGATTCGAATTATTTAGTTCAAGACTCTGTAAGAAACAAAATTTCTAAACAATGCATGAATTTTCTATTTTAGATACCAAGATAGGAAATAAATATCCTCCTTACATTATTGCTGAACTATCTGGTAACCACAATGGTGATTTAAATAGAGCATTAAAACTTGTAGAAGAGGCACATAAAGCTGGTGCTAATGCTATTAAGCTTCAGACTTATACTGCTGATACAATTACAATCAATCATAAAAGCTCAGATTTTAAAATCTCATCAGGTCTCTGGCAAGGAAAGTATCTTTATGATCTTTATAAGGAAGCACATACTCCATGGGAATGGCACGAAAAAATATTTAAAAGAGCTCAAGAGCTAGGTTTAGATTATTTTTCCAGTCCTTTCGATAATACGTCTGTTGATTTTCTAGAGAAGTTAAATGTACCTGCATATAAAGTAGCCTCTTTCGAATTACTTGATTTGGGGTTAGTTGAATATATTGCGATGCAAAATAAACCTTTAATAATTTCAACTGGAATGGCTTCCAAAATAGAAATTCAAGACGCTTTAAAAGTATGTAAGAAAGTCAATAATTATAATATTATTCTTTTGCATTGTGTTTCAGGATATCCAACTCCTTTAGAAGAAATAAATCTTAGAATGATCTTAGAATTAGAAAAAGAGTTTAAACTACCTGTTGGTCTTTCAGATCACACAATCGGGACATCAGTCCCAATTACAGCAATTGGAATGGGCGCTTGTGTTATTGAAAAACATTTCACTCTTGCGAGAAAAGATGGTGGCCCTGACTCTGCATTCTCACTTGAACCAAGAGAATTATCAAAGCTTACTTCAGATTGTCGAAATGCTTGGAAATCTTTAGGTAATGGAAACTTTGAAAGATCTAATAGTGAAAAAGATAATATCAAATTAAGAAGATCTCTTTATGCAATTAAAGACATCTCAAAAGGGGATGTTTTTACTAATGAAAATATAAAATCAATTAGACCAGGTTATGGTTTAAGACCTAAATTATATAATATTATTATTGGAAAAAAATCACTAATCTCTATTAAAAAAGGTACTGCTTTGAAATTAGAACATATAGAAAACTTTTTAAATGAGAACTAAGAAATTAATAAATAATTTTTTTAAAATATTAAATATTTCAAAAAAATTTTTTTTATTTATTACTGACCCACTAAAGATAAAACGCTATTTATCAACTCTAAAAAATATAATCTTAAAAAGAAAACTATGGACTAGATTTGACATCCTTTTGTCTCAAAAATTATTTACAAAAAGCTTTAATAAAGGGCCTACCTTATTAGCAGACGGATTATGGGATAACCCAAACCAGTATTTAAGACTAAAAGCTTTTGTTGATGCAATAGCTTTTGAAAAAAGAAAATGTTTAGCCGCAATAATGAGGACTAAAAAAGATAGATCAAAGTCAACATTATTATCATTAGGTTTCACAAAGTTCTATTACATAAGCGAAGAACCTATTACTCATGAAGATAGAAACAAAGCAAAAAATATTCTTTACAAAGTAAACAATCACGAAGATATCCTAAACATAAAACTTGAAAATAATTTTAATACACAAATAATTTATGATACTGTTTTAAAACTTTCAAAGAATCCTCAACCTGATATAGATTTAGATTTATGGGTAGAATGTTTTGCAGATTTTTTTAGATTAGTAAGATTTTATAAAAAAATTTTTTCCAAAAATAATGTCCAAGTTTTAGTTTTAAGTCATGCTTTTAAAAACGAATTTGGGATAGCTTTTTTTCAAGCTTTAAAGCATAAAATTTCTTGCTATCACATCTACAGCATGTATGAAACATTAAGAATAAGAAAGATTGAAAACCTTTTAGATTTAAAAAAACCGTTCGAAAATCTAAAATTTAATGAATATGAAGAAATCTCAAACAATTTAAAAGATAGCATTTATAAGAAAGGGAAAAATTACTTAAAAGAGAGATCTCAAAGGAAAAATACAGATATCAATGAAAAAATGGCATATGAGACATCTAAAATAGGCAATTTATCTTTGAATAAATTAAAAATCCAACAAAAAAAACAAAAATATGTAGTTGTTTTTTGTCATCACTGGTACGACTTCCCACACTGTTATGGAATGAAAAACTTTTCTAATTTTGTAGACTGGACAATGACGACTTATGAATTAGCGAAAAGAAATCCTAATATTTCATGGATATTTAGACCACATCCCTGTGAAGATTGGTATGGTGGATTTTTCCTCAAAGACCTTATCAAAGATACACCCTCACATATAAAAATATTAGAGGGAAGAATTGCTGTAAATGAAATTTTAGAATTAGCATCTGCAATAATTACCATTCATGGCACAATTGCAATGGAAGCAGTAGCAAAAGGCATTCCAGTTATTAGTTCTGACGAAAGTATTTATAGTGACTGGAAGTTTACATATAATGCTAAAAATAGAGCTGAATATATCTCATTAGTTAAGAATCTATCTTTAAAAAAAATCAAAGTTACTAAAAATATGCAAACAGAGGCAAGTAGTTTTTTATACTTAAATACAGCTCCCTTGAAAAAAGATAACAACAGACTGGTTCTTAAAGCTGATCACTTGCCTCCTCAAATAATTTTTAAAGATCTTTTTAATATTATTAATAATCAAAATGATATTATTAAAAATGAATCTGAGAAAATAAGTAAATGGATAAAAAGCAAATCTAAAAACTATTGCATAAATCAAAAATTAGACTTACTAAAAAAAGAAGCCAATGATAAAAATGGAGAAAATTTATGAAAAAAAAACTTAAAATCGCAATCTTTATAGATCACGATATTATTATTAGACATTTTATACATAGCCAAGTTTTTAATAAACTGTGTCTTTCCCATCAAGTTGATTTTATATTTCCCCCTAAAGGGAATAGAAGAATAACCCTAAATCCAAATCAATATATAGTGAATGCAGAAGTTATTCATTTAAAAATTAACGAAAAGACTCGGTCAATGTGGAGTAGGATGTCACAAGTAATAGCACTAAGACCAAGCCTAAATAGATATAGCTTAGATATTAGAAAGACTTATCGTCTTGTGATGAATTGGAAAGCTGAAATTCTCCATACTTTTTTAGGATTGCCAATTATTTTTGAAATATATAAATTATGGACTAGATATCAAACAAAATTAAATCAAAACGAAGAACTCCTAAACCTCTTGATGACTAAGAAATATGACTTTATCATAAATCCTGGTATACCATTGGGAGTCTTTATTAATGACTTATTTAGATTATCGAAGAAAGTTAATGTTCCAATAGTTTATATAATGAATTCTTGGGACAATCCTAGTACAGGTTTTTTCGCAGCTGGAAGGCCTGACTTATATCTTGCATGGGGACCGCAAACAGCTTTTCATGCTTCAAAATATCAAAAAATAAATCCTAAAAAAATCAAATGTTTTGGGGCTGCACAATTTGAAATATATAAAACAAAACCCAAAATTTCTAAAAATGCATTTTTAGAAATTAATAATATCCCTCCAAATTCAAAAATAATCCTATATGCAGGAGGAAGTCTTGGGACAAATGAATTTAATCATTTAAAACTTTTAGAGAATGAAGTAAAACAAGGTAATTTGCAAAATACTTTTATTCTTTATCGTCCCCATCCCTGGGGTGGGGGCGGTAATAAGGGAGAAAAGATAATAAGAGAAAATTGGGAATTTATAAAAATTGAATCCACTATGAAAAATTATTTAAATTCTATTGCATCTGAAGGTTATCAATTAAGTTTCCCTGATTATTCTGACACTCATGTGGTATTGAGTTATGTTGATTGCGTAGTTTCTCCTTTATCAACAATACTTATTGAGGCTGCCATGCATGGAAAACCAATAATGTGTTTTTTGCCCATGGAAGATCTTGATGCCAAACATTTTCAGACTGTCCATGCACTACCTCACTTTAAAGAATTTCAAACTCAGCCAGAAGTAGTTTTAGCAAAAAGCAGCTTAGAACTTGTAAAAAAATTAAACTTACTTTTCATAAGAAAAGAAGACCCTAATTTCTCAAAGAAGATTATAAAAATGTGCAAAAAATTTGTAAGTGATTTTGATAACGCATACAACAATAGAATCATAGAACTACTGGAAAATTATAAGTAAAAATAATCTATTTACGATTTGAAGATTAATATTTGCCTTAAAAAATAATTACTTAATATTAAATTTCAAGAATAAAATATTTATACATATTAATTATTTTTAATTGTTTGCGAATGTAGAATTTAAAAAATTCTCTAGATATGGATGTATTAATTTTCGGGGCAGGTTCAATTGGGAATCACTTAGCTAATGCCTCAAGAAATTTAGATTGGAATGTTACTATATTCGACATTGACCAGAAAGCTTTAAAAAGAACAAAAGAAGAGATTTATCCTGGAAGGTATGAGAGATGGGATGAATCCATTAAACTTATTGATAATTTAGAAGAACTAATAATATCTCCTGATATCATAATCGTAGGCACACCTCCAGATAGTCATATCAGTATTGCTTTAAAAGCCTTGGATTATCAACCCAAGGCTATTTTAATAGAGAAGCCTTTATGTCCGCCCTCTAAAGAAGGGCTGGAAGAGTTAATTAATAAATCTCATATAAGCAAAACAAAACTCTTTGTAGGTTATAACCACGTAGTAGGCAAAGCATCAAACAAAGTCGCTGAGCTAGTTAAAAAGAAAAATTTTGGAGAAATAATCACTATAGATGTTGAATTCAGAGAACATTGGGGAGGTATTTTTTCCGCACATAATTGGTTAAAAGGTCCATCAGATAGTTATTTAGGGTTTTACGAAAAAGGTGGGGGTGCTACAGGCGAACATTCTCATGCAATTAATCTTTGGCAACATTTTGCAAAATTAACTGATTTTGGAGAAGTTAATGAAGTAAATGCAACAATGCAATTTGATGAAAACGATGGATGTAAATACGATAAAATTGCAGCGATAAATTTAATCTCTAATAAAAAGCTAATTGGTAGAGTAATACAAGACGTAGTAACCAAACCAGCAAGAAAGTGGGCAAGAATTCAATTTGCGAAAGGTTTTATTGAATGGGAATGTCAAAGTAATATTAATGATTCAGTGCTTTATAAAGATTCCATTATGAATGAACCAATAACAATCAACTTTCCAAAATCTCGACCAGATGATTTTATTGCAGAATTGATTCATATTAATGAATATATTGAAGGTAAAATTCCTGAAAATTCTCCCATTTCTCTACAAAGAGGATATGATACTATGTCAATAATATCTGCGGCATATCATTCTGGCATTACTAAAAATCCAGTAAAATTGCCATTATAAATTTAGACTTTAAATGAAAATCCTTCATAAATTTAACTTCCAAAATCTTTTTATATTTGATTTAGCTAATAATCATCAAGGAGATATTGACCATGCAATGAAAATAATTGATGAAGTCGCAAACCTAGTGAAAAAATATGAACTTAACGGTGCTATAAAATTTCAATTTAGAGAATTATCTACATTTATTCATAAAGATTCAAGAGATTCCAAGGAGAATAAACATATTGAAAGATTTTTGAGTACAGAATTAAATGCTAATGATTTCAAGAAATTAACTGATTATTCCAAACTTAAATCTTTAAAAACAATTTGTACTCCTTTTGACGAAGCTTCAGTTGATTTAATCAAAAAATTAGAATTTGATGCCATAAAAATTGCAAGCTGTTCTTCAAAAGATTGGCCCTTAATTGAAAAGATAGCCTCTGCAAATTTACCTATTGTTTTCTCCACTGGTGGACTACTAATTGAAGATATTGATAATCTTGTTAGTTTTTTAGATCATAAAGGTTCTGATTTTGGGATTATGCACTGCGTATCAATTTACCCTACACCTCCTAAAGACTGTAATCTTGTTCAAATATCAGTACTAAAACAAAGATATCCAAACAAAGTAATTGGTTGGTCAACTCATGAAGACCCTAACACTACTGAGCCAATTCAAGTTGGTTATGCACTTGGAGCTAGAATGTTTGAAAGGCATGTAGGTTATGAGACGGATAGATATAAGTTAAATGCTTATTCTTCAAATCCATCCCAACTAAAGAAATGGATAGAATCTTATAAAAACGTAATTACACTTTATGGAAATGTAGAAAGATTCTCAAATGAACTTGAAATAAGTTCAATTAACTCCCTTAGCAGAGGAGTATATTCAAAAAAGAATTTTAAAAAAGGCGAATTAATAAATCATCCTGATGTTTATTTTGCTATGCCAATAAAAGAAGGACAATTAACTTCAGGAGAATTTAAAAAAGGGATAATTTGCAATGATTCTATAAATAAAGATTCACCTATCAATAATATACAAATAGTAAAACCCATAGAAACAAAATTTAAATCAATTAAATCAGCCATTCATGAAATTAGGGCTATGTTAAATAAGGCCAATATAGTTCTTAGTTCTGAATTTGAAATAGAGGTATCTCATCATTACGGTATTGAAAACTATAGGGAATATGGTGCTCTTATAATTACCTGTATCAATAGAGAATATTGTAAGAAACTACTTGTAGTGCTACCTAACCAAAAGCATCCGAATCATTACCACAAACTAAAAGAGGAAACCTTTCAAGTACTATCAGGTACCCTTGAAATAAACATAGATGGTCACGAAAAAAGATTATATCCAGGTGATTGTTGCTTAGTGCAGCCTGGAGTATTTCATAGCTTTACTTCAAAAGATGGTTGCATAGTGGAGGAAGTTTCTACCACTCATTTCAAGGATGACTCTTTTTATAAGGACGATACAATTAACAGGTTAGAAAGCGAAGAAAGAAAAACGAAGGTAGATCATTGGGGTAGATATCAAATGACCGAGGAATACGAGAAACAACAAATTAGAAGTGATTGAAATTGGAAAAGTACTTAAATTTATTTTTTTTTAACACTTATATTTTTGACTTTGATGGAACTTTGTTTTTATCTAACGATATAAAAAAAGAAGGTTTTTACTATTGTGCTAGTTGCTATCCAAATGGATATAAAATAATGAAATTTATTTTAAAAAAATCTTCTCAAAAGGATAGATATTCAATATTTAAAATGTTTGCGAGCAAAATCTCAAATAAAAAATTAAGTGAAGCTATTTTATATAAAAAATTAATAGATGATTACCATAATTTTACTTTAGAAAATATTTGCAAATTAAAACCTATTATTGGATCTTTAGAACTTCTAAAAAAATTAAAAAAAAAAGGGAAGTATTTATTTATAAACTCTGCCACGCCATATTCTGCCCTTAATGAAATAATGGGAAAGCTAGAAATTTTTAATTATTTTGATGGAATTCATGGAATGGAATCAAGTAAGTTGGAAAATTTAGAAAAAATAAAAAAAGAGACACAATCAAAGAAAAGGTTCATGATCATGATAGGTGATGGAATTGATGACAAGCGTGCAGCGACTGAATTTAAGATCGATTTTTTGCCTGTAGGAAAATTTTTGACTAAAAGTAATCCTAATTATTCAAGATTTATATAAAAATTATTCCAGAATGACAAATCATAAAATTAAATTTTTTAATAAAAAAAATCTAATATTTAGATTATTCAAAGAAAGTGAATTAGAGAAAAGCAGATTATTTATATTATCAATACTAACAATATTATTAACCTTTACAGAGTCATTATTTCTAGGGTTAGTTGCACCAATTACAAATTCATTATTAAATAATGAGTCACCTCAAAATTTAATTATCTTAGATTCGAAATTATTTAATTTTCTCAATTCGCCTAAACATATTTTAACTCTTCTTATAATAGCTTTAATAGTTAAGTCTTATCTTCAAGCATTTAAAACTTTCTATATTTCAAAAATAAATTTAATTATCCGAAAAAGATTAAGAATAAAAATAATTAGAAATTTCTTAAATAAGAAAATAAAAAAAGGTAATTATTCAGGCAAAACATTCGATATGTACTTTACATCATCTTCTATATCATCAAAAGTTATAATTCATATTTTTGATTTAATTATAAATTCTTTGTATATTTTTACAGCTTTTTTAATATTAATAACTAACTTTTCCCTCAAATTAATTTTATTTTTATTCATAGGCTTTATATTATATTTAATAATTTTTAGGATATTAAAAAGATATTCTGATTTATTAAGTAAACTTAATCAGAAAATTTTACAGATAACCTCAGAAAATGTATCTCAAATTATAAAAGGTTATCGCGAAATAAGAATATATGGTTTAGAAAAAATATCTTTGTCAAAGATTTCTGATCATGAAAATTCACTAGTTAACAGTATGTCAAGAACAAGGCTTTTAAATTTTATACCATCTCTTTTACCTCCTTTTATTCTTGTCCTAGTAATATTATTTGCATTTACACAGAGCAATGATTCTTCTATTTCCAAACAAACATCTGAGATACTGATATTGTTGATAATTGTTCAGAGGTGTGGTGGATTTCTTGGAATAATAGGGTCGAAGTTTACCGCAATAAGGCTAGGAAGAGCTCATATAAAATATCTTTTGGAGGGTATTGAAATTAATGATAAAAGGGAATTATCAAACATTAATAAATCCGCGAAAATTAACTGTATAGATTCAATAGATTTCGTAAATGTTAATTTTGGTTTTGGAGAATTAAAAACTTTTGAGGATTTATCATTAACAATTAATTCAGAAAAAATAAATTTATTAATTGGAAAATCCGGATCAGGTAAATCAACTCTATTTAGTCTTCTTCTTAAAGAAAATAATATAGATAGAGGAGAAATACTTATAAACAAAAATAATATTAACAAATTTTCTGAAAAAGAAATTTATCAAAATATTTCTCTTCTTCCTCAAGAACCTTATATATTTGCAGATTCTATTTTAGAAAATATAAGAATTGCAAAACCAAAAGCCTCAATAAGTGAAGTTTTGAATTCTATAAAGATTTCTGGAGCTTTTGAATTTATAAACAAATTACCAGATAAACTTAATACCTATCTCTCTGAAGGTGGAATAAACTTATCAGGTGGGCAAAAACAATTAATCTCTTTATCTCGAATAATATTATCAAATTCAAAAGCAATTTTATTAGATGAGCCGACTAACAATTTAGATGAAATAAGCATAAATAGACTAAAAAATTTACTCAGAACATGGGAGCGAGAAAATAAACTAATACTAATAAATACTCATGATTATCGATTAATTTCTGAAAGCTTTGTGAAGTTTGAGATTAAGGATAAAAGTATTAAGAAATTTTCATTTCAAAATTGAAATCTGATTATTATCAAAAATAAGAATCAAAACATCTTCAGTTAACTTCATTGCCAACCCTTTTTAGAAGAATTTCTTCACATTTCTTTAATTCATCTAGAGAATCAATACTTATCATTGGTTCTGTTTCTATTATTTTTGAATGTGTTCCAACAAAAGATTTTATTGTTGTAAGGCACAAAGGAGTGATCGCGTAACAAGCACCATTCCTTATATAAGTCTGACTTAACATCTGCCTACTTTTAATTTTTGATCCTTCACTTAAGTAATAATCTGATGAGCCATCAGACGAAATCTTAAGAGACTTAAGTGGATGATATTTTAGATCAACTTTATTTGCTGTAAAACTTGCGTCCCATGAATCACTAATTACAGCATTGATTGAATCTTCAATATGTATCTTTTTTCTTAAAGGAGAAGTTGGTTGAAGCATCACCAAACATTTGTAGTTTTCGTTATATTCAATTTCCGCTGAATGTAAAGATTGAGTAAGAACCTCAATATCACCAATAGAATCTCCTGCTAAATAAGGGGTTCTTAAGAATTTTTTAGAACATTTCAAATCTTCTACATGTTGTAAATATTTTTCACTATCTGTAGAAACTATAACGCGGGAATCAAAATTCATCTCGAAAGCTATTTTTACTGCACGTCTTAATAGTGATTCTCCTGCGCATAATTTTAGATTTTTATTTTTTACTCCTTTGCTTCCTGATCTGGCAGGAATTACAAATAAGATTTCTTTTTGTTTGAGATAGTTTTTCAAATTAAATTACAATTGTATAAATCAATATATCAAAAGTCTCTTAAGATGCCTAATACCTGTGATGATATACATAATTATTATATTTTAAAATAATAATTACAAAATATCTTTTTTTCTAATTTAATTGTTTAACATAATTATTAATAAGATTAATGATATGTATATTCCCCAAAAAAATAAAAATTATAACTTAATTAATAAAATTAAAATATTTATCATAAAATTAAGAACTAATCTTATTTTTTACTTAATAATTAAATCTAAATTTTTTAAAAGAATTTATTTAACGAGATTAATTAATATTTATAATCCAAAGTTACATGATTTTGATTCAAATAAAAAGACTTTAGTTATGATATGGGAGGAACGATTTAAGTACCTTAAATATAAACTTTACCAAGATAAAAAATTAAATTTAATTATAGTTCCCAGAATATTCTTTACTCCTGGATTTACATTTTTCTTACGTAAATATATAAATAAACAGAAAGAAATTTCCTTAGGAGAATATAATTTAGATTACTATAGATCAAAATATTTTTTAAATGCTAGAAAAAACTTTAGAAAATATTGTTATGACATAAATAATTTAATAAATAGTTTTGTAAATATTGATATGGTACTAATGCCAAAATGTAATGATAATTGGACTATTGATTACATTAAAGTGATAAATGATTCTAAAATCAAATTAATTATTGATGATAGAGAAGGAACAATAACTACTCAAAGATTAAAAACAGTTCCTGAGAAATTAAAAAATTTAGAATTAAAATTCGTTTTAATGACAACTCATAATTCTTTTCATAAATCTCTTTTTGTTGAATCTGGCTTTCCAAGTTCTAAAATAAAAGTTAATGGTGCAACTCAATCTGATTATTGGACAAAACCAAAATTTTGGAAAAATTTAAATGAAATAGATGAAAATTTAGATAAGGATTTATTGAAGATATTATTTTTTTCTTTTGGGAAAAGAACATACATGAATTTCTATTATGGTGAAGAAACAAGAACTTGGTTACCTCTTATTAAAGATGTAAATGATGTTTTAATTGATATCCTTGACAAGTTTTCTGGAGAGATCCAGATACTTTATAAATTTAGTGGCAAATTAAAACGAGATACTAGTGAAGATATTTCTAGATTAATTAAAAGCTCACATAAACATATTAAAAATAAAAGCCTTATATTTTTAGATGGTTCTAAGTCAAGTTTTGATTTAATAAGGCACTGCCAAGCTGTTCTTGGATTTCAAACTTCGGGTATGATAGAGGCAATGAATACCAACAAACCCATAATTTATGCTGGTTGGGGAGATTTATATAAAGACATTAAAGATACTTTATTACCTTTAGAAGATAGTAATTGTCTTACCATTTGTAAAAGCAAAGATGAACTTTATTTATCTTTATGCAATTTAATAAAAAATTATGGAAATATAAATAGCCAAAATAATCAAGCAGAATCAAGAGCTAAATTTATTGATAAATATTTTGCAAATTCTAACGGATCAGTATCTGATAGATTAGCTAAAATGATTTACGAAAAAATTGAATAATTTATGGATTCTGCAAATAATCAAAATATAAATTGTCCCATTTGCCAATCAAATAATTGTAGAGTTATTTTTTCAGGTAAGATAAGAAATGGATCTTTCCCAAATCAAGAACATGGTTCGATCGTCAAGTGTTCTGGATGTAATACGCAGTTTCTTGAAAAAATTGATGAACAAATTAATTACCAAGATAATTTATATAGAGAAAGCTTAAATCAAGAAGCAACATTAGAATCTTTCAGACATCATCATGATCATTTGCAAATTAATCTTCTTCAACTTATAGGCATAGAAAATATTCGAAACAAATCAATATTAGATATTGGATGTGGAGGCGGTAGTTTTTTAGATACTATAACAGGATTAACTAATGAAATTTCCTGTGTAGAACCAAATATTGAGTTTCAAAAAACATTAGCAAATTCAGGTTATGAAATTTTTAATGACATAAATGATATCAAAGATAAAACTTTTGATTTACTCACTTCATTTCATGTAATAGAACATGTTCATGACCCCTTATCTTTTCTTAAAGATATTTCAAATAAAATGAATACCGGATCAAGATTAGTTCTCACAACTCCAAATTTAAATGATATTTTATTATCTACACTTTATGAATATAAGCAATTCTTTTATAGGAAAGCTCATAATTACTACTTTGATGAAATTTCTTTGAGAAATTTAGGAAAGATGGCTGGTTTAAAATGTAAAAAAGTTACTTTCAAGCACAGATACTCAGCATCAAATTTTTTCTATTGGCTTAAAGAAAAAAAACCGTGCGGAAATAAAAAATTTTATGGCATAAACTATCTTTTTGATAGGTTCTGGGCTGGTTATCTTGAACAAGCTAAAATTTCTGAAATGATTGCTGTTGAATACACTAAATAATTTTATAATTTTATTTTATTTATTAAACAAAATTATCATTTATGAATCAAAATATTTATTTAAAATTTTAATAGATAAGTTTATTTTTTAATTCTATTTGGTCATTCATATTAACTGATTAACTAAAAGATGCTATCTAAAAATATCAAACTTTACCAACAAGAATATATCTTTTTTGAAGATTTAACTCCAATTCTAAGAAATCCAGATCTTTTCAATAAATTAATTAATGATATGTCAAAAGAATCTTTTTTCAAAGATTCAGAATGTGCAGTAGGAACAGATGCAAGAGGATTTACATATGCTACTAGTCTTGCATTATTAATATCTAAACCTTTTGTTTTAGCAAGAAATCCTGAGAAGTCTAAAGTGGACTTAATTGAAGAATCATACTAACTTGAGTATGGAATTAATAATTTATCTATACAGTCCGAATCTTTAAAGAAATAGAAATTCTTTATAAGAGTAGATGATCTTTTAGCTACAGGAGGCAGAGTTAATTCATTAGCTGTGATTCTTATAAATCAAAAAATAATTAAAGGAATATCTATCGTTTTTGAATTAAATTCATTAAATGCTAGATCAAAATTTAATTTCAAAGTTTCATCAATAATTAATTATTCAATTACTATTAAATAGTTAAAGTGAAATATAAAAATCAACAATAAGATTAGATTTAATTTTTAAAACCAAATTAAGTTAAAATAATGAGAGATAAAAACATTTAAGTTTTAATTAAATTATTAAAACTTAAATCTTTTTTTTTAATTTTTAATTACTTTTTTAATAAAATAATAATTATTAGGAAATACGACTCAATTATTAATATTCTGCCCTATGAAAAAAGCACTAATAACAGGAATAACTGGACAAGACGGTAGTTATTTAGCAGAATTTCTATTACAAAAAGGGTATGAAGTACATGGAGTAAAAAGACGATCAAGTAGTTTTAACACCTCCAGGATTGACCATATATACAATGATCCTCATATAGAGAACTCTAAATTTATTCTTCACTATGGTGATTTAACTGATAGTACAAATCTAATACGGATTATCCAGCAGGTAAAACCTCAAGAAATTTATAATCTTGGAGCCCAAAGTCATGTTGCTGTTAGTTTTGAGACTCCAGAATATACAGCGAATAGCGACGCCCTTGGAACTTTAAGAATACTTGAAGCTATAAGAATATTAGGTTTGGAAAAGCAGACAAAATTTTATCAGGCAAGTACTAGTGAATTATACGGATTAATACAAGAATCCCCACAAACAGAAAAAACCCCTTTTTATCCTAGAAGTCCATATGCTGTAGCAAAGTTATATTCATATTGGATAACAGTGAACTATAGAGAAGCTTATGGGATTTTTGCTTGCAATGGAATTTTATTTAACCACGAAAGTCCAAGGAGGGGAGAAACTTTTGTTACTAGAAAAATAACCAGAGGGCTTACAAGAATTGAAAAGGGTTTAGAAAAATGTCTTTATTTAGGAAATATTAATGCAAAAAGAGACTGGGGACATGCAAAGGATTATGTAGAAATGCAATGGATGATGTTGCAAGTTGATAATCCAGAGGATTTCGTTATTGCCACGGGAAGGATGGAAACTGTAAGGCGGTTTTGTGAACTTACAGCAAATAAATTAGGTTGGAATAAAGGAGAAATGAGTGGAATTATATGGGAAAATCAAGGATTAGATGAAATTGGCAGGAGAGCTGATAACGGCGAAATTGTTATTAAGATTGACCCTAGATATTATCGTCCAACTGAAGTTCAAGAATTATTAGGAGATGCTACCAAAGCAAAAAATATTCTTAACTGGGAGCCCAAAATAACATTGGAAGAATTAGTATCAGAGATGGTTGAAGAGGAATTAAAGGAAATTAAATAATTATGAATTTAGATGAAAAAATATTTTTAGCTGGTGGGAATGGAATGGTAGGCAGTGCAATAAAAAGAATTTTAATTAAGAAAGGATATGGCAACCCAAACGAAGATGGCAAGATTTATAGTCCCTCAAGAACCGAATTGGATTTAATGAAATATAAAGAAGTTGAAGATTGGTTTATAGTAAACAAACCCACAATTGTAATAATAGCCGCAGCTAAGGTTGGTGGAATTCTAGCTAATTCCACTAAACCTTATGATTTCATTTTTGAAAATCTAAAAATTGAATCAAATATTATCGAGCTATCAAGAAAATTTGGAGTCAAAAAAATACTGTTCTTAGGAAGTAGCTGTATATATCCAAAATTCTCAAAACAACCAATTAAGGAAGAGTATTTATTGGAGAGTTCACTTGAAATCACTAATCAATGGTATGCAATTGCCAAGATTGCAGGCATTAAATTATGCGAATCTCTATATACTCAATACGGGGTTAATGCTATTTCATTAATGCCTTGTAATTTATTTGGGCCAGGGGATAACTATAATCTTTCAACAAGTCATGTCCTACCTGCATTAATAAGAAAATTTCAAACCGCAAAAAACAATAATCATGAAAAAGTTATATGTTGGGGGACAGGAAACCCATTAAGGGAATTCCTATATGTGGATGATTTAGCGGAAGCTTGTATTTTTGCATTAAAAACCTGGGACATAAAAAGTGAACATGCTCCAGTTGACGAATCGAATAATAAACTTGCATGGTTAAATGTAGGAAGCGGCAAAGAAATTTCGATTAAAGAACTCGCAGAAAAAATATCTGATCTAATTGGTTTTAAGGGGAAAATTATATGGGACATAGATAAACCTGATGGAACGCCAAGAAAACTACTCGACACAAGCAAAATAAGAGCTTTAGGTTGGGAACCAGAAATAAACTTAACCAGTGGAATCAAACTAGCAATTGATGATTACAAAAAAAGCTCTAATAAAGCGAAAATCTAAAAAAACAAAACTAGGGAATAAAAGCATCAAAAACCTCTTTATGTCTTTTAATCCAATAATTTAAATCAAATAGTTCCACTGCTCTATTCCTTGAGGAATTTGACATAATCTTCCTATTTTCAGTTACTTTAAAAAATCCCTCAACAATATATTCTTTTTTGGGAACATGAATTTTTTTCCAATCCTGTTCCACTTTAAGACCTACTCCACAATTTTCTCCTACTAACTCAGGAATACCTCCACTAGATGAATAAAGAATTGGTAATCCTGATGACATCGCTTCAATTACAGCACTTGGACAATTATCTTGATAGGACATCGTAATATAAGCATCAACTTTTTGATAAATTAAAGGCGCATCAATTTGATTATATGGGCCAAGAAAAGTAATGAATTTCCTAATTTTTAGACTTTCTATTTCCCTCTTAAAATAATTTAAATCTTCAACAATCCCTGCAATGTATAGATGTACATTTTCATTAATTTTAACAATTTCTTCAACAGCCTCCAAAAGAGACTGAATCCGATAATTATTTTGTTTCCGAATATTACCAGTAGTTAACAATTTAAATATTTTACTTCTGTTTCTTTTTACAGGGGAAAAACTTTTTGTATCAACAGCATTATATAAAATCTCACCCTTACCAAACCTTTTACCTAAAAATATCTCTGACGCTTTTTTGCAAAAATTAGATTGCCAAAAAACGTAATCTGCAGAATGATAAACTTTTGAGACACGCAAATTTTGGTTTTCCCAATTTCCTTTATACCAAGATGGATAAAATACACCATTTTGATTAAGTATTAGAGGAATATTTCTTTTCTTGATGATCTTTATTGACCAACTAGTTAATTTAGGTGCATTTGATAAGGCATATACAATATTATATTTTCTTTTATTTTCTGGAAAAAATGTTTGTAGTTTCTTAATTTTCAAGTAAGGGCCTCCAATATTTCCAATCTCTGCACCTGCGTAATAGATTTTAATAGTTTTGTTGTTGAATGTTTTATTTTTCCTTAAATAAAGGTTCAAAAAGATTTCAATAAAAACTTTCAAATCAGAATATCTCTGGTAAAAAAATCTAAAAAATATCTTTGTTTTAAATACTTTTATCAATTTATCAAAGGGTTATAAACTTTTTCCCAGTGTTGTTTTGCTACTATCCTCCAATCGCAATTTTCAACAACTTTTCTTGAATTAATTTGGAGTTCTTTTTTTTGTTTTTTTGACATATTTATTAAATATTCCACTTTTTGAGCGATATTTTCTACTTCAATTCTATCTGCTAAAACTCCAGTAATTTTATCAGTAATTATATCACCTGCCATCCCAACATTTGTTGAAGCTACTGGAGTACCACAGGCAATGCTTTCTAACAAACCCATTGGACCGCCCTCTTCCCTAGAAGTAATTAAATAAATATCTAGTGCATGATATAGGGATATTAACTCATTATGATTTTTAGGGAATGTATGAAAATATGGTATGCCAAATTTTTCTAATTCTTTTTTAACGTAACCTCTTGCAGGTCCTGTTAGGAGAGCATAAACTGGATATCCTCTAGAAAGTAATAATCTTAAAGTTGAGACGAATAAATCAGGTCCTTTTATCAATTTTGGATCTAGACCATCTTTCCATCCTGAACCATCCTTTTGAAAAGATCCTATTAAGATAAAATGTTCAGAAATTCCCAAAGAAGTTCTGATTGATTTCTTTTGATAATTGAGAGGCAAATTAAATAAACTTGTATTAACTCCTAAAGGAATTTTTACTAACTTATTTTTGGGAACTCCCCATCCCATAAGCCTCTTTTGAGTTAAAGATGATGCAGTAACAACTTTTTCTAATCTTTCAACACTTTCTAAAAATAAATCTATGTGAATTTTGACTTCCTCTCCATCCTCAGGTTTACCATGAAAGAAACTAGCAATATAGCGATTTTCATTTGACATGTATTTACTCCAATTAAGCCACATATATTGTGAGCCAAAATGGACTAAACTATTCACAATTTTATAAGGTTTATCAGAAACTTCTAATTTCTCAGGAGCTATTATTTCTATCTCTCTTTTGATATTTTCACCCACAAATTTTATAGCCCAATCAACATTCTCAACAACAAATTTAACAGGTATCTTATTCCCTTTATAAAAACCTAATTTTGAGAGAATTTTCCAAGGGAGGCACTTTATTTTGTTTCTAAAAAATCTAATTCTGTTATTCATTTTCCCAATTTTAGTATTTCATATTCATACAGAGACATAAGTTTAGCTATCTCTGGCATAGTCTTTTCAGCACACCACTTTAATTTTTGATTTGCTTTTTTTGGAGAACCATAAACAGATCTAATCTCTGAGGGTCTATAGAGCTTAGGATTAGAGATTAAATGATTTTCCCAATTTAAATCTAATGCAGAAAAAGCATAACTAATAAATTCTCTTAAACTACTTAAATGGCCAGTAGCAATAACAAAATCCTCTGCATCTTTCTGCTGAAGCATCATCCACATTGCTTCAACATATTCTGGTGCCCAACCCCAATCTCTACTAATGTTAATGTCACCCAACTCTAAAGTTTCATCGCTTCCTAGTGCAATCCTCGCAGCAGCTTTACAAATTTTACGAGTAACAAATCTTTTAGGTCGTAAATTAGATTCATGATTAAACATGATTCCAGAGCATGAAAACAAACCGTAACTTTCCCTATAGTTAACAACTTGCCAAAATGCAGATGCTTTTGCTACACCATAAGGACTTTTGGGATTAAATGGTGTTGTTTCATTAGCTGGTAGATCTCCAGTATCTCCGAAAGATTCTGAGGAAGTGGCATTATAAAAATGAAAATCAGAACCAAGAAACCTCATCGATTCAAGTATATTAATAGTTGCGATAGCAATACTTTCTAGTGTTTCTAAAGGCTGTTCAAAAGAAAGGCCCACAGAACTTTGACCTGACAAATTATAAATTTCATCCGGAGCAACCTTCTCTAATACTTTTAAAACACTTCTAAAGTCAGTAAGAGAAACAGAGTGGAATTCTATAAAATCTTTTATTCCTAAATATAAAAGAGATGAAAAATTATTTATTTCAGCATCTCTTGAAGTACCATGCACCTCATAACCTTTTTGAAGCAATAGTTTAGAAAGATAAGCTCCGTCTTGACCTGATATTCCAAATATTAAGGCTATTTTACTCATATAAGTATATTTTTATATTCTCAAAGTTTCTAATTCTCTAGGAATAATTCCTTTTAGATCATACAATATGCCATTTTCTTTGAGTAAATTTTTCCATTCATTTAATGACATTGAAAGAAATTGTTTATGCGAAACAGAAGAAATAACTGCAGTATACTTTTTCCCCTTTATTAAATTTTCAGAAATATTTAAATTATAGTTTTCTTTAACAAACGCTAGATCTACCCATGGATCGACAATATCAATGTCAATATTATATTCAGCTAATTTTTTTACCATATCAAGAACTTTTGTATTTCTTATATCTGGACAATTTTCTTTAAAAGAAAATCCAAGAATTAAGATGTTTGACGACTTAATAGCTATATCTTTACGACACATTTCAAGAATTAATTGGTCAACTACCCATTTAGCCATACCATCGTTTATTTTTCTTCCTGCCAATACTACTTCAGGGGTATATCCTAGTGATTGAGACTTAAAAGTTAAATAATATGGATCAACACCTATGCAATGGCCTCCAACTAAGCCAGGTTTAAATGGAAGAAAATTCCATTTCGAAGATGCAGCCTTAAGTACATCCAAAGTATCTATTTTTAAAAGTTTAAAAATAATTGCCAATTCATTAACTAAAGCAATATTTATATCTCTTTGTGTGTTTTCAATAATCTTTGCAGCCTCTGCAATTTTTATACTTTGAGCCTTATAAGTTCCAGCTGAAATTATAGACATATAAAAATTATTAATCCAAATTGAAGCTTCTTCATTTGAGCCACTAGTGACCTTAACGATATCACTAATAGTATGTTTTTTATCTCCAGGGTTTATTCTTTCAGGACTATAACCACAATAAAAACTTTTAAAATTTTTTAATGAATCACAACTCAATCCTGATTCTTTTTCAATTAAAGGTATACAAATTTCTTCAGTTGTACCAGGATATACCGTACTTTCATATATAACGATAGGAATTGTTCTTTTTTTTGAATTAAGTTCAATTTCTTTTTTTAACTTTAAAGCTTTCGCAACAGTAATAGAAGCATTTTTTAATGCAGTTAAATCTGGCTTCATGTATTTATCTATGGGAGTTGGGACAGTGATTATAAAAATATCAGCTATTATTAATTTTTTAAAATTGTTAGTCAAATCATCAAAAACGTTAGAAAGATTATGACATTGAGAAATCTCGTTGGTCCTGTCATACCCATTTTTTAATTCCTCAATTCTTTTATTGTTAATGTCAAAACCAATTACCTTTCTTTCGAGTTTTTCTCCTGATAAATGAGACTTTTGTTTTTTAGCAATTTCTACGGCCAAAGGCAAACCCACATAACCTAATCCAATAATTGCCGCAGTAGATTTATTAATATCAGGTAAATGGTATTTTTCTTTATCAAATTCCATAAAATTCCCTGTACCATTCTACAAACTTAGCTACACCATCATAAACTGATGTCTGCGGCTTAAAACCTATCCAAGACTCCAATTCAGAACAATTTGAAGAAGTTGATGGGACATCACCCATCTGAAGAGGTAAAAATTCCTTTTTTGCCTCAACTCCTATACATTTTTCGATTGCTTTAATATAGTCCATCAATTTAGTTGGGTTTGAATTACCGATGTTGAAAATCCTATGAGGAGCCCAACTGGTACAAGGATTTGGTTTATTAGTATCAAATAAATCGTCAGAAGTTGCAGGTTTAAAAATAATTCTGAGAAGGCTTTCAGCTATATCATCTACATAAGTAAAGTCTCTAACCATTTGCCCATGATTGAAAACTTTTATAGATTTACCTTCTAATATAGATTTAGTAAATAAAAATAAAGCCATATCAGGTCTTCCCCATGGTCCATATACAGTAAAAAACCTTAAACCAGTAGAGGGTAGATTATATAAATGACTATATGAATGTGCCAATAGTTCATTTGATTTTTTAGTGGCAGCATATAAACTTACAGGATGATCAACTGACTGTTTTTCTATAAAAGGCATCTTGGTATTGCCTCCATATACTGAACTACTACTTGCGTATACAAGATGTTTTATCTCATGGTTCCTACAGCATTCAATTATATTTGAAAACCCTAATAAGTTTGTCTTAATATATGCGGAAGGATTTGTAATTGAGTATCGTACACCAGCTTGAGCCGCCAAATTTACAACAACATCAGGCTTATGATCTGTAAATAAATTATTTAAAGCCTCAAAATTTTCAATATCATCTCTATATATTTTAAGATTATTTTTTGATATTTCTTTTAATTTTTTATAACGCTCTTCTTTTAATTTTGGGTCATAATAAGAATTAAAATTATCAATTCCGATGACTTGGCAATCTTTTTGTAGGAGTTTTTTGCACAAATGAAATCCTATAAAACCGGATGCGCCAGTAATTAAAACTTTCATTGAGTTTCGCCTGCTCGCCCGTAATTATCTTCAAATCTTTCAATATCATCCTCTCCCAAATAAGGACCACTTTGAATTTCTATAATTTGCAAATTAATTTCCCCTGGATTAGACAACCTATGTTTTGAGCCAAGAGGGATATAAGAGCTTTGATTTTTATCTAAGATTATTAATTTACCATCTATTTCGACTTCTGCAGTTCCACTAACTACAACCCAATGTTCAGATCTAAATTTATGCTTTTGAAGAGACAATCTTTCCCCAGGCTTTACATTAATTAATTTTACTTGCCATTCATTTGTTTTGATTAAAGATTGATAATTTCCCCATGGTCTAAAACATTTTTGATGTTCAACACCTTGTGGAATATTATTATTCTTCAATATTTCTACAATACTTTTTACTTCTTGTGACTCCTCTTTATTTGCGACTAAAATGGCATCATTAGTCTCGACAACAACTAAGTTATTTATACCAATTGCGGCAATCAATCTACTTTGGCTACTTAAATAAGAATTTTTAGTATTTTTTTCTATTACATTACCTTCTTTAACGTTTCCACTTGAATCCTTTTTCGAAATATTCCAAACGTAATTCCAACTTCCAATGTCACTCCAACCAGCATTTAAAGGGAAAACATAAGCATTTTCAGTTTTTTCCATAACAGCTACGTCTATAGAAACGTTCGAACAATTCAAAAATGCTTTTTTATCCAGTCTCTGGAAATCCAAATCAAACAATTTCTTATCGAGAGCACTTCGACAATTCTTTATTATGTTTGGTGAAAATTTTTCAACTTCTTTTAAAATCGTAGTTGCTTTAAACATGAATATGCCGCTATTCCAAGTAAATCTATTGTCTTTAATAAGAATTTCTGCTGTTTCTTTATCAGGTTTTTCAATGAAGCTTTCAACTTTAGAACCTTTTACCTGTAATTCATCAAGTGGTTCTATAGCTTTTATATATCCATATCCAATTTCTGGAGAAGTAGGGATAATTCCATAAGTCACTAATTTTCCTTTTTCTGAATATTGCAAACTTTTTTCTACAACTTCTGTAAATTTTTGCTCATTTTCTATTTGGTGATCAGATGAAAGAATTAATAAATGCGCATCTTCAAAATTTTCTAAAGCTTTTATAGCTGCTATCGTAATTGCTGGAGCAGTATTTCTACCAAAAGGTTCTAATATAATTGAGCTTGGGTTTACATCTATTTCTCTCATTTGTTCCGCTGCTATAAATCTATGCTCTTCATTACATATTAAAATAGGATTCTGAATATTTTTTAGATTTCTAGTTCTAAGCTGAGTTTGCTGAAGAAGCGATTTATTATTAGTTAAATTTAAAGTTAGAAATTGTTTTGGAAAACTTTGTCTTGAAAGAGGCCAAAGTCTACTCCCTGATCCTCCGCATAATATAACTGGCAATATTACATCCATATTCATTAAAGAGAAATTATTTCAAACTAATTTGCTAAACATAATTTTAGTAAACAATATAAAATTAGTAGGTGCTATAGAAACTAATGCATAATATCGTAATGTTAATATTTCATTTAATTCTTTTTAATTTCAAAAAAATATATATTTTATTTTATCAAAATTTCTTTATTCAAAAATACAATGTTTTTATGAACTTACTTTATAATATATTTAAAAATTTTTCCAAAATCAGCTTTGGCATAGCCTTACAGAACTATTAATTACTATATATAACTTTACTATTTGCAAGACTATCTGGTCGTAGAGGTGGTCGCAGAGGGGTCATATTTTGCCATATTTTACCTTATCAAAACGTATCGTTTTGTTATGATAAATTGGTCAGACTAATTGGTATATCAAGCTAAAACCTTGATGGAGCCAAGCGGACTCGAACCGCTGACCCCCTGCATGCCATGAAGGGCTAAAAACAGGTAAGTCCCATTACTATAAAACGAGTTATAGATTATAACTAAATGTAAATTGCGAAAATTAGTGCGAGAACTTGATAGGGTATAAGACACATTGCAATGACTAATATATAGTCTTTTTTATTACTTTAAATAGTGCTTTAATCGAGGAATATAGCTGCGCCTCTATATTACCCTTGAGTATCATAAATACTTCTACATATTATATAAATTAATGCTATAAATATAAGTAAATGTATTGT
>CENJ01020263.1_pt1 | contig 36328 bp, 33 predicted proteins | sample 356161 | NCBI WGS metagenome assembly CENJ01 (sample SAMEA2619531, study PRJEB7988) | marine metagenome | biome: marine biome (ENVO:00000447); feature: surface water layer (ENVO:00002042); material: "saline water (ENVO:00002010), including plankton (ENVO:xxxxxxxx)" | depth 5 m | reverse complement strand
GCTCGCTCGGTTCCGGTGGTATGATGACCAAGATGCAGGCTGCCAATATGGCGCAGAACGCCGGTTGCGCGACTCTGATCGCGAAAGGTGAGATCGATCAGCCGATCCTCGCGGTGCTGAACGGTGAGCGACGTTACACTGAATGTGTTGCTGAGACTGATCCGGCATCAAGCTGGGCCGTCTGGCTTACAGACCGTCTGAACATGGCGGGGTCTATCACCGTGCGGAATAACCCTGCGCGCGACATTCGCTCGGGCGAAATTGGTGTCCGCGCTCAGGATGTTGCATCCATTCAGGGTGACTTCGGCAAGGGTGATGTTCTGCACATCTTTGATGAGGACGGTCTTGAGGTCGCGCGCGGTCTGACGAATTTCGGGTCACAGGAAGCGCTTATTCTGGCGCTTAACCAGGATAAAACGCCTAAAGAGCTGCTGGGCTATAAAGCCAGTGACGTGATCATCAACCAGAAGAACCTTATCCTTCTGGAAGAACGTCACCTCAACTGGGACCAGCCTGTAGACGACGTTCTGCAGGTCGACGAAGTCTCTCTCGACTAGAATGTATCAGAGTGTTGGAGGTCGCCGATTTCAAGAATTGGCGCAACGTCCAGCGCTTCGGCATTCATCATTCCGGCAATGCGCTGCAGCGACGAGATCAGCTGCAGCCTTTCCCATTCTTCAAGCTTTGAAAACCGCTCGATAAAGCCCGCCTGCAAGAGGTCGGGTGCGTTCGCCATTTTCTCTTTGCCGGCATCGGTCAGGGTGAGGTGGACGACGCGTTTGTCTTCACTGCTTCGTTCTCTAATGATCAGACCTGCGGATACAAGGCGGTCGATGATTGAGGTCACGGTCGCCTGGGAAAGGTGTACCGCTTTGGCGATGAGGGACGGCTTTGCGCGTTCCAGAAGTTCGATCTCTTTCATCACAAGAAGCTGCGGTGAGGTAAGACCGATTTCCCGCACCATTTTTTTGGAGTGCAGGTCAATGGCGCGCGTAATCTGGCGCAGCGCGATCAGGACATCGTTCGAATTGGACATAAGCTGAATCTAATGAAGGCGCGCCGTCATGCAAGGCAAAACGCCGCTCCATAATGAAGCGGCGTTTCAGGTATCTCAATTGAGCGGGTCAGCTTACTCGCCGACCACGTTCATTTCTTCGATCAGGTAATCAGCGCCGGACACGTAATCCATGACCCAGAGCATGTAGCGTGTATCCACGTGGATAGAACGCGTTGTACGCGGGTCAAAGTGCCAGTCGGAGTTCACAGATTCGATTGTACCGTCGAACAGAAGACCAACGAGCTGGCCTTGTGCGTTCAGCGTCGCCGAACCGGAGTTGCCACCTGTAGAGTCGAGGTCTGTCAGATAGTTGACAGGAACAGAGCCGAGGCTCTCAAGCTCGTACGGGCCGTATGTGCCGTTCTCGATGAGTTCGAGCTGTTCTGGCGGTGCATCAAACGGTGCGATGCCGCTGTCTTTTTCCAGAATGCCTTCCAGCGTGGTGAATGGCAGGTAAGCCATGCCGTCACGTGGAGAGCCGCCCAGTACGGAACCGTAAGTTACGCGCAGAGTGGAGTTAGCATCGGGGTAAGTGACTTCGCCTTGAGAGCGCTGCCATGCGATGATCGCTTCCATGTAAGCAGGACGCAGAGCATTCATACGGCCAGCTGTTTCATTGCCGCGTGCTTCCATTTCCATTTCGAACTCATAGAGCGCGATAGCCAGCTGCATGAATGGATCGTCGAGTGCTTCGAGATCTTCAACGCTTGCGTCCATCAGTGCGATACGCGTTTCCGCGTCGCCGAGAGTCGTGCCTTCATAATAAGGCGCGATAATCGCAGCGACGTCGTCAGCATTGTATGTGTCGCCAAGGCCGAGCGCTTCGTCGAGAACTGCCACACGGTTTTCTTCACCCGCATTCATGTAGAATTCGAGCATGCGCTGCCAGATGGCCATGTCGACAGTCGCGTCATAGCGGCGGTCGATGCGCTGCATGCTTTGCGTGAAGAAGTTCATGTCGCGGTCCTGATAACCGCTGCGACGCTCTGCATCCGGAAGCTCGCGCTCATTCGCAAGGCGATAGAGACGGTAAGCTGTGCCGAGGTGTGTCGGGCTGGTCGCGTAGTTGTACCAGAAGTCACGCTCGTCATTTGCGTTGGATTCAGCTGACAGCGCATCCAGTGCAGCAATCGCTTCACCGAAGTGTGCACGGGACGGATCTTCTGCGATCCATGCGTCCAGAGCCGCTTCACGCTCGCGGCGCAGTTCAACGAGACCTACACGACGTGCGCCTTCAATCTGGCCGCCACGGTTTTTGATGTAGTTGTTGAGGCCAGCAAGACGGGACTCGTAACGGATGCGGGCGTCAGAGCCTTCCGGCGCAACGTCCATGATGGTGTCGACAGTCGCCTGGCTGACTTCCATCCATGTCGGATAGTACCAGTCGAATGTGTGCGCTGTGTCGATCAGGCGGACATAGCGCGATGTGCTGCCCGGATAGCCTGCGACCATGACGAAGTCGCCATCATCGAGACCTGCAGAAGAGACTTCCAGAACGTGTTCTGGCTCGTATGGCACGTTCTCTTCAGAATAATCAGCTGGCTGGCCGTCTGGACCGACATAAGCACGGTAGAAACCGAAATCGCCGGTGTGGCGTGGCCACATCCAGTTATCGATATCGCCGCCATACTTACCGATATTGTCGCCCGGCGCGTAGACGAGGCGAACGTCGCGGATTTCCATCTGCTTGATCAGCTTGTACTGGAGGCCGCCGAAGAAAGAACGGACGCTGCAGCGGTAGCCGGCTTCGGCTTCACACTCTGCGACAATTGTTTTGCGTGCTGCGTCGATCGCGTCATAGCGTTCTGTGCCAGTCATGTCTTCGTTGACGGCTGCGTAGACGCGCTCTGTGACGTCAGTCAGTTCGGTTGTCACATAGATGCGGGAACCCGGCGCAGCAGGGACTTCGCCTTCGCGGTCCGCCGCGAGGAAGCCGTCGGCCAGATAGTTGTTTTCTTCAGTAGAGTTGTACTGGATAGAGCCGCGCACACAGTGGTGGTTGGATACAACCAGGCCTTCAGGGGATACGAAAGAAGCTGTACAGCCGCCGAGGGACACAACAGCGCCCATCGGGAACGCGGTCAGGTCTGTCAGCGTGTTTGGATCAAGCTCAAGACCTGCTTCACGCAGATCATCGGCGATCTCTGGGAGCTGGTCCGGCGTGTACATGCCTTCGACAGCCATTGCCGGTGCAGACATTGCAAGAAGGCAAACTGATGCCAGTGCAAAACGTTTCATAAATTACTCCAGATGCGAAATCAAAATGCCAGATTTCCGTGGCGCGGAACGTAAACCGCCCAAAGCTACGGTGACAAGCCGGTAAGCTGTTTCCTTACAAGAATGTCATTAAGGGAGGGAAAGCTCTGCTGCGAGCGTATCAAGCTGTGCCTCTGCCTCGGCATTTCCAGCATAAAACGCACGTGCAGAGGCGAGCGCTTCGGCGGCAGCTTCCGGTTCGCCCAGAACAGTCCGTGCACGGATAAGACGAAGCCAGCCGGTGAGGTCGTCCGGGTTATCTTCGAGGCGAATGGCGAGGCCTTCAACCATGGAGCGGATCTGGGCCTGCTGGTCTTCCTGGCTCATGGATGTGATGGCGCGGCGTTGTTCATCAGAGATGTCTGGCGCAGCCGAGTTTGGTGCCTGTCCACGGGCCTGAGCAATATAATCGACAACCATCTGGCGCTCTTCAACGATGCGCGGATCATTGTTCGTCAGTTCTAGCGCAGCATCGTAAGAGGCAAGGCCCTCATCGAATTTGCCCTGTTCGATCTGTACACGGCCGAGCACCATATAGGCGATCGGGTTCGGCTCTTCTGCGAGGCGGGCCGACAGAACGCGTTCGATTTCTTCCGGCGTGCCATTCTGCAATAGCTCCACCAGCGCATTGGTTGCTTCGGCCGGTGGCTGGTTATCATTGCGCTCGTAAAATGGCTGGCCAACCAGAGCGTAGCCGCCTCCGGCGACGAGAACGATCACGGCCGGGACAGAATAGCGGATCCAATTGGCGAGAGCAGGTTCGTCGCCCTCTGTATCCAGAGCATCCAGGCGCTCGCCGAGTTTCAGAATACGGCGCTCCATAGCGCGGCGGGCACGTCTGGCGCCATCTTCATCCAGAAAACCGGACTCAACTTCGGCTTTGATCTGTTCAAGCTGGGTCTTGCTGGCTTCAAGCTCGCGATTGAGCGAAGCGCGCGCTGTGATCGTGGACGGACGCATGAGTGGCGACATCACAACAAGAAGTGTGAGGACCAGAAGGACGGCCAGAATAACAAGTGTCATCATGAGGAGGCGTTTTCATCCATAAGCTTTTGCAGGCGGGCCTGTTCTTCCGCCGACAGGTCGTCATCGCCAAGTTCGGTTCCGGTCGCTTCAGCGGCACGCTTGCGCGCAGACATGACATACCAGATGAGGCCGCCGCCAACGATGAGCAACGGGCTGAACCAGAGTAGATAGGTTGTCGGTTTCACCGGCGGGCTCATCAGAACGAAGTCGCCATAATTGGTCTGCATATAGGCGCGCACTTCATCATCGGTGTCGCCGGCACGGACGCGCACTTCAACGAGGCGGCGCATGTCTTCGGCCAGTGTCGCATTGGAATCCGCGATGGACTGGTTCTGACATACGACGCAGCGCAGGGTGCGGGAAATGTCCTCTGTACGCTGTTCGACTGTAGCGTCATCCAGCTCTGCATTTTGTGCAAAGGCCGCAGGCGCAGAGAGGAGGGCGAAAGATAAAAAGAGTGCGCGTAGCATTACTTGTCGGCCTCCTGGCTGGTCGCGGGCGTTACCATGGTTGAGCCGTAACGCTGGCGGAAGTACGCTGTGATCTCGTCATCGCTCTGTCCGGCACGGACTTGTTCTTCGATGAGTTCGATGGCAGATGCCGCAAATTCGGTGCCCGAGCTTGCCAGCGTTTGCCCTTCGACGAGAGGACTGTTGAGCGATTGCGCAACGGCCATGACCCGCGCTGCCACGTCTGCATCAGAGAGTGACGCCTCTGTACCGGCCACGGCAGCAGGCGTGAGGATCAAGGCGGATGCGAGCAAACCCGAACGGATCATGCAGCACCTGCCGGGGGCGTGTAATTCTCGATGAGCGGAACGAAAACCTCATTCCAGATCTGAGGGTTCATTTCGCCGACATGCTTGTAGCGGATGATGCCTTCCGGATCGATGAGGAAGGTTTCCGGCGCACCGGTCACGCCAAGGCCGATGGCGACCTCGGAGTGCTCGTCAAAGCCGATAATGTCATACGGGTTGCCGAGGCGGTCGAGCCATTCCAGTGCTGCCGGACGCGTATCGCGCCAGTCGAGGCCAATAATGCGAATGCCGGTCTCTTCTTTCAGCTGCACCAGATACGGGTGCTCGATAATGCAGGTCCGGCACCATGAGCCGAAGACGTTGAGCAAGGTGAACTCACCGGAAAGAGTCTCGGACGTTACGTTCGGTTCGTCTTCAAACAGGTTGGCGATTTCAAACTGCGGCACGGGTTCGTTGATGAACTCGGACGGAAGCTCCTGAGGCTTCAGCGTCAGGCCAATCCCGAAGACGGCGATCAGGCCCACAAAGAGTGCAAATGGCAGGTAAGATTTCCAGGACATGTCGGGTTCCTATTCCGCCAGAGAGGACGCTGCATTATGCGTCACCTTCGGTTGCGGTGCGCTGACACGGAAGCGGGCATCTGTCAGCGAGATAAAGCCGCCAAAGGCCATAATAATGCAGCCAATCCAGATCCAGCTGACAAGCGGGTGCACATAGAAGCGGACCTGAAGACCGGTTTCTGTAATCTCGCCAATCGCGGTGTAGAGAATGCGGAATACGCCGTAATCAAGCGCGGTTTCGGTCGTCATGTTTTGTTCGACCGGATAGAAGCGGCGTTCCGGATGCAGGCGGGCAACTTCCACATCATTCCGGAAGATGTTCACCTGCGCGCTCTGGCGCACATAGTTTGCGCCTTCGGATTCAGAGACATCGACCAGCATCAGCTCATAGCCGGAGACGGTCGCCGTCTCGCCCGGATTGAGCACGAACTGCTCTTCCTGTGCCCAGACGCTCATGCCGGTAATACCAATCACAGTGACAGCAAGGCCGACATGGCCAAGAAGGAAGCCGTAAGCGGCAGCGGGCAGGCGGCCCATAAGCTTGAGAGAACTAGCGAGCGGCGCTTTGCCGAATTTGGCTTTTTCGCCAAAGGAGATGAGCGCGCCAGCGATCAGACCGACGCCGAGCGCCATGCCAGCCGCGCCCCATACCGTCTTGCCGAACATAACGGTCAGAACGGTCATTAGCAGCGCTGCGCCCGCAATCATCAGGAGCGGTTTTACGATACGCTTAGGGTCATCAATCCGCCATTTGAGCAGCGGACCAAAGGCCATGAAGAAGATCAGGCCGACCATGATCGGCGCGAACGTCTTGTCATAGAAAGGAGGGCCAACGGTGAGTTTGTCGCCGGTCGCCGCTTCCATAAAGAGCGGATAGAATGTGCCGATGAAGACAGTCGCTGTCGCGGCGCAGAGGAGAAGGTTGTTCAGAACCAGACTGCCTTCGCGACTGACGGCATCAAACGTCGTCGTGGAGGCGATTTTCGCCGCGCGGGTGGCATAGAGGAAAAGCGCGCCGCCGGTCGCAATCGCCAGAAGACCGAGCAGGTAGACACCGCGCTCAGGGTCAACGGCAAAGGCGTGGACGGACGTCAGAACGCCCGACCGCACGATGAACGTGCCTACCAGGCTGAGCGAGAAGGTCGCGATCGCGAGCAAAAGCGTCCAGTTCATGAAGGTGTTGCGCTTCTCGACCACGAGCGTGGAGTGGAGAAGAGCAGTACCGGCCAGCCATGGCATTAGAGAGACGTTCTCGACCGGGTCCCAGAACCACCAGCCGCCCCAGCCAAGCTCGTAATACGCCCAATAGCTGCCGAGCGCGATGCCGAGTGTCAGGAAGGACCACGCAGCCAGCACCCACGGGCGCACAAAACGGGCCCATAGCGCATCAACACGGCCCTCAATCAGGGCAGCGATGGCGAACGAGAATGCGACGGAGAAGCCGACATAGCCGAGATAAAGGAATGGCGGGTGGAAGGCGAGGCCAGGGTCCTGCAGAAGCGGGTTCAGACCGGAGCCGTCAGCCGGAATAGGAGAGAGGCGCTCGAACGGGTTTGAGGTGAAGATCAGAAAGCCGAGAAAGCCGAGGCCGATCAGCCCCTGAACGCCGATGGCTCGGGCGCGCAGTGTTGCAGGAAGCGATTGGCCGAAAATCGCCATCGCGCCGCCAAACAGAGCGACAATCATCACCCAGAGCAGCATGGAGCCTTCATGGTTTCCCCATGCGCCCGAGAGTTTGTAGAGCCATGGCTTCGCCGTATGTGAGTGCGCAGCCACAAGCCGGACCGAGAAATCCGAAGCGAGGAAAAGCAGGATCAGAATAACGAAAGCTGCGATCAGAAACAGAGCCTGCGCCTGCGCCGCTCTGTCGGCGAATGACATCATTCTGCCATTCAGCTTGTGTGCGCCCCAAATGCCAGACGCACCCTGTAACAGGCACAGTGCCAGTGATATCAGAAGTAATATCTGTCCAATTTCAGCAAGCATCTAAGAGCCTTCTATCTGTTTGCGGGCCGTTTCCCCGAACATATCCCGTTTCACGTTTCTTGGTAGTCAGATGACAATCTGTTGATCTCGAATATAGCGAGATACATCAATTGAACGGGTTTGCTTAGACTTACATCCCGCAGACGGTGCGCGAAAGTGCCAGATTGGCGCACTGTGCAGTTGGGGCTTTTGCGACTGCACCACGAACTCGCCTTGATGGCGAGTATACTTGCTCTGACGGGGCGGTTTCTCGTAAACAATTAGTTAATTAAACAATCACCACCAATACCGGTGGAGTTGCAGGCGCGCTGGCACTCAACTGAGCGTGACAGCAGGTAAGGCGGAATGGCTCGTAAAACTCTCAGCCCCGGAACCAGAGTTGGACGGTATGTCATTCAGGCTGAACAGTATCAGGACGATTCTGGCGTTACTTATGTCGCCGAAGATCATGGTATTTCGCACAAGCCGCTTGTTTATATTCGCGAGTTTTTCCCCGCCACGCTGAGCCGTCGACGCCGCAATGAAGTGACGCCGTCACGTCGTGCGCTGAAGGTGGAATTTGCGCGGGCATTGTCGCATCAGGCCGACCGTATCAACCGCTATCTGGATGTCCGTAAGAAGGGCATCGTCAAAGGCTTTGAGAAAGTTGAAGAGAACGGCACCGTCTACCTTGTGACGCCATGGCCGAGCGGCGACACATTGCAGACAATGCAGGAGCGGGACGGCAAGCTGTCACCTGGCTTTGTGCGCTCCCTTCTGGATGAACTTGAGCCGGGTTTACAAAAGCTGGGCGAGATGGGCCTCGTGCATGGCCAGATAGCGCCGGATATGATCCGCCGTCTGGACAATGGTGAACTCGCCGTCACGCATCCGGATCGTCTGGAATATTGCTCCGGCGAAGGGCCTGCGACGCTCGCTGATCCGATCAATACGCCGTATCTGGCACCGGAATTTATCAGCCCCGAGGCTGGCCGTATTGGCCCATGGTGTGATGTTTATTCCCTGTCGGCGAGCTTCTATCAGCTGATCACCGGCGTCGTTCCGGTCTCCGCTCAGGAGCGTCTTGAGGCTGTTGCCGAGGGCAGGGATGATCCGCTCGATATGCTGATGCTGGATACATTCCTCGATGATGATCCCGCGCTCTTTAAGGCGCTGGAACAGGGCTTGTCATTGTCGGCTGACGCGCGGCATGACAGCATCTGGTCGCTCATCAAAGCGGCGGAGTTTTCTGCCATGCCTGCCAAGGGCGAGAGCACCGGCGCGACCGGACTTTCAACATCCAATCCGCGCGAGTTCTGGGAGACGAATGGCCGGTTGATTGCCGCGTTGGCGGCAATTTTCCTGATCGTCGCGGTCGCGATCCCTGTCTTCCTGCTGAACGATGGCGGGAATGACGCGCCGACAGTGCTCGCGCAGAATGAGGTCACGGACGAAGCTGGCGAGCCGGCTGATGAGCAAATTGCGCTCGCTGATTCAGAAGATGAAACTACGGCACCGGCTGAAGAGGTTCGTAGCGAACCAGTGCAGGCTGAGCCGGAAGAGGAACTGCCAGAAATCGTTTCGGCGTGGCTGGCAGTGGACCAACGGGACCCCGATGCGGTCCTCGCTTTTTATGAAACGGTAGAGAACAATCCTGTGCTGCGGGCGCAGGTGCGTGCCCGCTGGATCACGCTCGAGAGTGAAGCCTGGGTAACGGCGCGCGCCCGCGATACTGAAGACGCTTATCTGGCAATGCAGGATATGTATGGGGATACCCCGCCGACATTTGCCCGCCATGTCGAAGATGTCGACGATGCGCTGGCCCGCATTCAGGCTGCCGAGGCAGGCGCTGACGAGGATACATCAGGCGCTGAGACCGTGCTTGCAGAAGCCGAAACTGAGGCTCTGCCAGAGGAAGACAACAGTTCACCTGAAGTCACAGAGGCGCCGCCTGAAACGGAAGCGACTGACGAAGTTGAGGCTGTCTCAGAAGCTGACGCAGACGCCGAAACCGTTCCGGATACTGTAGATGAAGCAGAGGCACCGGACGCTGCCCCAGTAGCGGACACGGTTGTTGAGCCGGACGAAGCGGCAGGTTCTGAAGAAGAAGTCTCCGAGGCAGAAAATGATACCGCGCCTGAGGGCGAAGCAGACGCAAACTCAGATGAGGCCGCTGGCGAAACTGAAGGCGATGCCGACGTCACAGATGAAGCAGACGCAACTACGCAGAATGCGGATCCGCCTGAAGAAGATACCTCAGAGGCTGACGAAACAGAGTTGGCAGAAACAGACACAGAAGCAGCGGGCGAGGTTGATACTGACTGTGAAACCTGTCCGGTCATGGTGTCCGCGCCAGGTCTTGCTGAGGCTTCAGTCTCTGCGCATGAAATCAGCGTGGCAGAGTTCCGCCGCTATCTGAACGCTACGAATCGCAGCGCGCCGACAGGCTGTTTCACACATCGTCTCGAGAGCGAGAGCATTTGGGGCTATACCTCCGGTGCCAGCTATGCCGATCCCGGCTATCCGGTGACAGATGCCTCACCGGCAAGCTGTATCTCTTACGATGAAGCGGTCCAGTATACAGACTGGCTGAGCGCCGAAAGCGGTGAAACCTATCGCTTGCTGTCGGCCGAAGAATGGACAGCAATGGCGGGGCCGCCTGCGCCGGGCCTGATGGCGTGCAGCGCCAATATGGCAGATCAGTCTCTCGGGGCTGAAGGGCTGCAGACACCGCTTCTGAACTGCGATGATGGCGAGCCTTACGCCAGCCCTGCGAGCGGCAACACTCTGTCATCTACCTATGGAAACATTGCTGAATGGGTCAGTGATTGCCGTGATGATGAGTGCAACCGTAGGGTTGCAATGGGTGGTTCCTGGGTCACGGGGCCGGTTCAGCTGCGCGGCAATGTTGAAGACATTTTCTCGCCGAATAGCCGGTCTAACTCCTTGGGGTTCCGCGTTTTAAGAGAGTGAAGGGTGACGCAAGGGAAGGTGTTTTCGCGTTAACGTCTTGAGCGATCTGACTTAGATGCACGCTTAGCGTGTATGGGTAAAATGCGAAGGAACTCTGTTGGAGGATTAAAAACGCCTTAACAGACTATCTGAACCTTGGAAGCATATGTTTCCAAAGTAATTTTCTTTTCCTGTTAAACGTGAACTCAACAGGATGAAGAGTTCGCGAATGAAGAATTTTCTGAAGGACAGTCGAGGCAATGTCGCGATGATTTTCGCGCTATGCCTGATTCCGCTTGTCGTGCTGATGGGCGGAGCGATCGACTTTTCCAGACAGCGTAGTGGTGAAGGGCTCGCGCAGGATGCGGTTGATGCCGCGCTGCTCGCGATTGCCGGTAATGCGCAGGACAAGACCGACGCCCAGCTGACGCGCGAAGCGCTGGTCTGGTTCGAGAACCATATGCAGGATCTCAATCTCGACATTGACGATTTTCAGGTTGTCAAAGTGGGCGATGAGCTGACCGCGACCGTCAATGGTCACGTGGATACAGCGTTCCTCGGCCTGATTGGCATTAATGATCTGGACGTCGTGCGTACGGCATCTGTGCGGATCGGCCTGACAGCGGTTGAGCTGGTTATGGTGCTTGATACCACAGGCTCCATGCGCGCGACGCCGTCTGGCCAGTCCATGACGAAGCTTGAGTCCATGCAGGATGCTGCGCTCGACATGGTCGATATGCTGAGCGATCTGGACAATGGACGCGGCAATATCGAGATCGGCCTCGTGCCCTTTGCCACCTATGTGAATGTTGGCATGGACAATATCGATGCGAACTGGATCGATTCGAGGGCGAATAGCCCGGTACATGCGGACAATCTGGTCGAAGGGCTGAACCGTTTCGACCTCTATGAACATATGGGGTTTGAATGGCAGGGCTGCGTTATGGCGCGCCCGGCACCGCATGACGTGGAAGACACGCGCCCGCGTGTGAGCGATCCGGAGACTCTTTTCGTTCCGTTGTTTCATCCCGATGAAACGGATTCGCGCTATCGCTGGTTTGAAGAATATCCAAACAATTATGCGGATGACGCGCCTTCAATTGGCTCGGAACTTCTGAATATCTCTAATCCGGTAAAGTACGGTGTGCCGGACAGCATTCTTTCTTATGTCGACGGGATTTCGAACAGTGTTTTGAGCAATATCGTCGTTGAGTGCGAAGATGGCGAGGATGTAAACCTTGGCAGCGGGCAGGAATGTAATGATGGCTGGGCGGGAAGTCCTCTTAACCCGGATAACTGGGATGACGTCTCCATCCATCGTGACTATGACTATTATAGCGATGTCGATACCGAAATTGGTCCGGGTTTTAGCTGTGAGATGTCGCCGATTCTGCCGCTGACAACGCATTTTCAGACCGTGCGCAACAACATCCGCAGCCTGAACGCCCAAGGCTCTACGAACATCGCGCAAGGTACGGTGTGGGGCTATCACGCACTCTCGCCGTCTGCGCCTTTCACTGAAGGAGACCGCTATTCGCATAGCGTCCAGAAGGTCATGATTATTCTGTCTGATGGTAACAATGTCGTTGTCGCGCGTGAGAACCATCCGGGTGGGTCGGACTTTTCCGCTTATGGTTATATGGAAAACCGCCGTCTGGAAGGGCTTCCTCGCAGGTATGATACGACAGATATCATGGATACAATGGACGAGCGGACTCTTCTGGCGTGCGATAACGCCAAGGATGAAGGCATTCGCATCTTCACCATTCGCGTGTCTCTCGAAGACCAGCGATCTGATGATTTGTTGCGCGCATGTGCCAGCACGCCTGAAGACTATATCGATGTGCCGGATTCTGACCGTCTGGATGAAGCTTTCCGACAAATCACCGATCGTATCTCGCAGCTCTATCTGACCCGATAGATTCGAGTCTGCATCTCACGGAAATATCAACAAGGCCAGCTCCGCAAAGGGCTGGCCTTTTTGCTGGTTGGTGATAGGTTCCTCTCATAAACAATCAAAATAGACTGTTTCTTAGGGAGGAACACATGAAATCCATTCTACCAGCGCTTGGCGCTGTCTTACTGGTGTCGGCCTGCGCGACGTCCGCGCCGCGCGCACCGACAACGATTGGTGAGGTAGTCGACACACCGCTTGGCAGCGTGCGCGGTGAGACGGTCACCGAAAATGGCGTCACGGCGCATATTTATCGCGGTATTCCGTATGCCCAGCCGCCTGTCGGTGAGCTTCGCTGGCGCGCGCCAGAGCCTGCTGAAGCCTGGGATGGTGTGCGCGATGCAACAGAGTGGCCGAACCGTTGTCCGCAAGGCGAAAGCAGCATGGGAGCTGGTGGTCCGATCAGCGAAGACTGCCTCTATGTGAACGTCGTCACAGCGGCAGAGCGTTCTGACGAAGCGCGTCCGGTCATGGTCTTTTTCCATGGCGGCGGCCTGACAACGGGCACTGGCAACTCTACGACCTATAACCACCCAATGCTGCCGAATAAGGGCGTTGTCGTGGTCACGGTAAATAGCCGCCTCGGCCCGATCGGCTATCTGGCTCATCCCGAGCTTTCTGATGAAACCCGTTATGGTTCGGGTAATTACGGCACGCTTGATCTGCGCGCCTCCCTCCAGTGGGTGGAAGAGAATATCGAAGCCTTTGGCGGTGATCCGGACAACGTAACGATTTTCGGCGAGTCCGGTGGCGGCACGAAAACGATCTCGCAAATGGCAACGCCGCTGTCAGCAGGTCTGTTTGATGCAGCAATTGTTGAGTCCGGTTCTGCGCTTGTCTCCGAACAGCGTATTACAATGCTCGATGATGCCGAGGCCGTAGGCGTTCGCCTGGCGGAAGAGCTAGGTGCTTCCAGCGCTGACGAACTGCGCGAACTCAGCTGGCAGGAGATTATCGCCGCAGCTGATGAGGTCGGTTTCCGCGCCAATGTTGTCGTTGATAGCTATGTCATTCCAGAGCCGGTCAGCACCATGTTTGCAAATGGCGATCAGGCTCAGGTGCCGCTTATTGTGGGTGCCAATCAGGGTGAGCGTTCGTTGCAAACCTCTGTGCCGCTCATGGCAAACCTTCATAGCGCGGCCGGTGCGCCGACTTACGTTTATAACTTCACCCAGCTGCCAATGGGCTGGCGTGAGGAAGAGGGCTGTGTGGCCTTTCACGGTCTGGAGCTGACCTATGTGTTCGGTGCTGTGCCAACCGGTCTGCACTCTGCAACCACCCAGTTCCTTGCCGGCACGGGCGGATGCACGACCCGCGTGCCGGAGCATGATGCCCAAGACCTGTGGCTCGCCGAGCGGTCCGCAGAAATCTGGGCGTCTTTTGCGCGTGACGGTGATCCGAGCGTGCCGGGCCTCGTCGAGTGGCCGCAATATTCAGAAGATAACAATGTGTATCTGGATATCGGCGTGCCGCTCGAAGTGCGTGAGAATGTTCAGGGCTCTTACGTGAGGCCGAATGTAGAAAACCCCCGCTTCTGATCGCAAAAAGAAACGGCCTCTTCGGAGGCCGTTTTTCGTTTATGCAGTCGTATCAAGTGAGTGGCCGAACCCGGCTATGATGCCATTGGCGCTTCGAAAGACATTAGCAGTTTGTGCAGGTTCGCGGGAGAAAGTGAGTCTTTCTCCATGCAGGCGGCGATGCGCGCGTCGATTGTCTCACTGCCGAAATCATCCGGAATTTCACCGCTTAACAGAACCACGTTTGTGGTCTTGTCGAGCGCCTTCATCATCTTCAGAGATCCGCGAAACTCGAAAGCGGGCGGCACAATATTATCGAGGAATATGACGTCGTATGGCGGATTATTCTCAATGCGGGTGACCGCATCATCTACGTCCTGACAGAACTCGAAATCTGCCGGAGCCTGGCCCATTGCGCCGAGCATTGTTCTGAAGATCATGCCCATGGCTGAATGATCATCGATCAGCATTATTCTGCTCACAACAAATGCGCCCCCCGCGCGGTTGCAATGTGTTAAGGTTGCCCTGATTCTATTTATTTATCATAAGTAGCGCTTTCTATACAGAGTAAGATATGAGCTCAAATGAAAGTCAGGATTTACCGGTAGACGGATCGTTGGACACAAAGAGTGCATCTGACTTGGGTTTTGCGCGAATGAAGCGTGAAACTCTGGATGCCAGCCTGCTCGGTATTATTACAGCCAAGCCTGTTTTTTCAGACGATGGCGAGGTCATAGATTTTGAATATCTGACCGCCAATCGCGTGTTACAGCGAACGCACGGCATCTCCCCTGAGGACCTAGTCGGCAACAGAATGCTGGGCGTGTTCCCCGAACTCGCTGACCACCACACCTTTCCGTATTATTGCGATGTGGCGCGTACGGGTGAGCCGATTGTCTTTGAGTCAGATTTCCAGTCTGACGAGCTGGACATTCATGTGGTTGTGTCGATTTCGAAGCCGAGCCCCGATTACATCACGATCACATTTGTAGAAGTCTCCGAGATTGTTCGGGTTTCGGACGCACTTGCTGAGTTGAACGCGCTCTCCGGCACCGAGATTGATCTGGAGGCCTATATTCAGGGAGCACTGGATATCGGTCGACGCGCTTTCAATGCAAGCCGGGCCTATCAGCTTTCGTTTCATGAACAGGGATATAGCGCGAAAGCTCAGGTCGGCGCCGCGGGTACCCCTGAGGTGAAAAGACCTCTTCCGACTGATGTAGCGCTCGAATTATGCCAGCCCGGTACCGTAAAGACTGTGCGCAACCTCAATACTCACGTGGATGCAGATGCCGCTGCCAAGTTGCCGTTTCTGAGCTTTATCGCTGCCTCTTTCATGTCGGATGAGCAAACGGTCGGCGCTCTGGTGTTTTGTTCCAAAGTTGCGCGCAGGCGCGAGCCTACACCTTCGGAACTTAAACTTGTTCGTACACTTGCTGAATCTGTCGGTGCGCGTGCCCGTCTGGATGCGGTAGATAAGGCGCTGAAACAGCGTAATCTGGACCTTGAGCGTTTTGCCAGCCTCGTCTCGCACGATCTGAAAGCGCCTCTGCGAACCATACGGCTCCTCTCTGAAATGCTGACAGATTATGTCGTCGATGAGCCGGAAGCCGACGTCATAATGGGTGAGCTGCGAAACAATGCCGATCAGGCGCAGAATATGATTAAGTCTCTGCGCGACTTTGCGCAGCTGGGGGCGGCTGGTCTCCAAATCGAAGCGGTCGATGTGAGCGGCGCCGTCGAAGACTGCCTCAACCGTCTCGCTGCGGACATGCAGGATGCCTCGGCGCAAGTAGATATTCTGGTCGACGGAAAGGTGCTCGCTGACCGGACACTTCTGATCCAGGTGTTTAGCAATCTCATTCTGAATGCGATCAAATATGCAGGCCGCGACGACCCTGTCATCCGTATCGAAAGCTATGATAAGTCAGACAAAGACCTCACCATCTGCGTGACAGATAACGGAAATGGCATAGATCCACGTTATGCCGAGCGGATATTCGAATTATTCCGCCGCGTACCGGGTAGTGAAAAGAAATCCGAAGGCGAGGGTGTAGGGCTGGCCGTTTGCCGAAAAATAGTCGAAAGTCTAGGTGGTAAAATCTGGCTTGATACAGATAATACTACCGGAGCGTGTTTTTGTGTTGCGTTACCAAGAGCCGAATAGAAGCTTAGGAGGAAAGAAAGATGACAGATCCCGCACTTTTGCTGGTCGAAGATAATGATCTGGACGCTCTCCTTCTGACGTCGGCTTTGCGAAAGGCGTGTCCCGGAATAAGCGTCCAGCGGGCGCATGATGGTGAAGCTGGCCTCGACGCATTGGAAACAATGAAGCCGGGAATGGTCGTTCTCGATATTTCCATGCCGGGGCTGGATGGCATTGAAGTGCTCGAACGCATTCGCCAGAACGACAAAACGTCGGCAATGCCGGTGATTATGTGCTCCAACTCGGACTCGCCGGTTGATGTTCTGCGCAGCTATAAAAAGCATGCCAATGCCTATGTGCAAAAGCCCGATAGCCATGCCGGCTATGACGAGCTGGCCGCGTCCCTGACGCGCTTCTGGTTTGATGAGGCGAAGCTGCCTGACTAGGTCTTCCGCGCTTAACAGCTGACGTTGCGGCAGGATTGCGCGCACGTGTTTCGCCGCTTAGCCTTCCGTTAGCGGAAAGTCCGGAGCAGTCCTGAAACGTGAATACGTTCCTGTAGCTGCAGCAAAGCTGGGAAATAAATAAGCTAAAGCCCCAGTCTGTCCGGACCCCACTCCGCTGGGAGGAAGACAGATGATAACAGGTGCGGACGATTATCCGTTTCACCAGACGCCTGATCCTATGGCGTTTGCCGGAACCGACCGGAATTTCTACGACCGTTTCTTTTTCAACGGCTACACGCCAGACGGCGAGGTGTTCTTTGCCGTGGCCTTCGGCCTCTATCCGCAGCTTGATGTGATGGATGGGGCGTTCTGCGTTCTGAAGGACGGCAAGCAGCACAATGTGCGCGTATCCCGCAAGATGAATGCAGACCGGTCTGTGCTTGCGGTCGGGCCGCTTAGCATTGAGATCGTGAATCCGCTAAAGGAAACGCGTATCCGGCTGACCGACAATGACAGCGGTATTGTTTGCGATCTGATTTGCCATGCACGTCATGAGCCTATCGAGGAGCCGCGCTTTACACGCCGGATCGGCACGCGCGCCTTCATGGATTATACGCGCCTGACGCAGAACGTCAGCTGGTCGGGCGAGATCAGACTAGATGGGGAGATCATACGGTTTGACGCGTCCGAAGTATCTGGCACACGCGACCGCAGCTGGGGTGTGCGCCCTGTCGGGAATGCAGATTCCCAGCCGCCCAGAGAAGGTAGCCTCACCCAGTTTTACTGGCTCTGGACGCCTTGTAACTTCGAAAATGCCGTGGCGTTTTCTCACACGAATGATGACGAGTATGGCCGTCCGTGGAACCGGCGCGCTGGTACGCAGATCATTGGCGAACCCCTTCGTGAATATGACGAGGTCGAGTATCGCTATGAATGGTCACCGAACACACGCCGTATCGCATCATTGATTGCAGACATGAGTAGTGAGGCGGGGCGCGCCGAGCTCAAATTTACCCCGTTCAAAACTTTCTACATGACAGGCCTTGGTTACGGGCATCCGCAATGGGGACATGGCAAGGATCAGGGTGACGACGCTTTCGCCTATGATGTGATGGAAGCCGAAGCCTGTACGCCGTTCGATCCCCTGTGTCTGCACATTCAGGCGCTCGCAAAGACAGAGCTGACAATAGACGGGGAAACGCATTCCGGCATTGGAGTTGTCGAGCAATTCTTTGTCGGGCGGCATGACCGTACGGGCATGCTGGACGGACTTGCTGTCTTGCCGGAGGGCGAGCGATGAGCGGGCCGGATATTGATGCGCGCTGGCTCTCCAGCTGCCTTGGGCAGGGGCGCAATGATATGCGCGGCGTGAGCTGGTCGCCAGTGGGAACGGGGCAGGTGGCCGCCAGCTATCGCGGTGAACTCGACTGGGCAAAGGGGGATGCGCCGGAGACGATCGTCGTCAAATGTCCGAGCGAGAACGAGCAGAGCCGTGCGACAGGCTTTCATTATGGCCTCTATGAAAAGGAAGTCGCCTGGTATCGCGAGCTTCGCCAGCAATCAGAAATAAACTGCCCGAAATGTTACGGAACGCATTTCGATCAGGAAAAATCAGAATTCTTTCTGGTTCTGGAGGACTGTTCGCCGGCCCGTCAGGGAGACCAGCTGGCTGGCGCGAGCGTGGATGAGGTGCGTGCCGGTGTGATCGAACTGGCCTGCCTGCATGCCGCATTCTTCGATGATGATAGTATCAATCAGAACACTGCTACCGCGCTGACGCCTGAAGATGTCCAGTTGCGGTCCGGTCTGTTTCTGCAGTTCTGGACGCCGTTTCGCGAGCGCTATGCGACGCGGCTTGATGGTGCGCTTCTGGAGATGGGGGACCGTCTGGTTGCCCGCTACGACCAGTTTGATACGCGCCCGCTCAAACATTTCAGCCTGGTGCATGGTGACTTCCGTCTGGATAACCTTCTCTTTCGCGATGGCGCGCGCCCGTTTGTTCTCGATTGGCAGACCCTCGTTGCAGGCTGTCCGATGAAGGACGTTGCCTATTTCATTGGGACGAGCTTTGCCTCACCTGATGATCGGCGCGCCCATGAAGATGCTCTCTTGCAGGCTTATTTTGCAAAGCTTCGTGAGCTAGGCGTTGCAGCCGACGAAGACGCGCTGATCAGGGATTACCGGATTGAGGCGCTGACAGGTCTTACAATGGCGGTGGTGTCCAGCATGCTGGTTGAGCGTACCGAGCGCGGCGACGAGATGTTCGCTCTCATGGCCGAGCGCCCGGGATATCAGGCGCTTGAGCTGGATAGCGTGTCCCTGTTTTAGGATGCAAGGCGGGGCGTTCAGATGCCTTTGAAGAAGGACGCCAGATGTTCGCTGATCTCTGCCGGCTTTTCCAGTTGCAAGAAGTGCCCTGCTCCCTGAACCTCGATATGGGTGACTCCTTTTGGAAAGTCGTCCGGTCTGATGGCAGAACGAAACGCATCAGCCAGAATGCAGCCATCGCTTGCGCCATTCATGGCTAGGGTCGGAACACTGATTGGTGCGGCGACCAGATGCGCGGTCTTCGGCTCGGGGGCGCCGCTCATCGCGCGATAATATGATAAAGCGGCTTCCAGCACCTTCGGCCTGGAAAACGTCTCTTTCATGACTGAAAGGTCTGTCGCGGGTATATCCCATTCGGGTGACCATGTGCGCCAGAGGTTTTCCAGATATGCAAAGTCATCTCGGCGGATTTCATCTTCAGCGAGTCCAACCTGCTGAAAGAAGCGCATATAGGAAGAGGCTTCACGCTGGGCCTCATTGGTCATGATGGTCTCAACCAAACGTGCGGACGGTGGTACAGCAAGCAGGCCCAGAGACTTTATCTTGTCGGGCGCCATTCTGGTGGCAGCGTAGGCAAGCGTCGATCCCCAGTCATGCCCCACAAGGTGAACCGGATCGGAGCCGAGCAAATTGATCGCTGCAACGACATCTGCGGCTGTTTCCGCAAGCTGAAAATCTGAAATCTCGATTTGCGGTGACGGTTGGGAGGAGGGCTCATGCCCGCGCAGGGTCAGCGCAACAGCACGAAATCCGGAGGCTGCCAGATGAGGCATAACTTTCGCCCAGCTTGCAGGTGTATCGGGAAAGCCGTGTAGCAGGAGCGCTGTCGGGCCTTCGCCCATTTCCCAACAGGAAAATGTCAGGTCACGCATTTCAAGCTGCCGGTGGAGAGCGCCGTCAATCATTCAGATGTCCTTCCCGGGATGTGGGAGCATGAATTGCTCCGCTGGTTATCCCGTAGATGCTAGCGGTCAAACTTGCTGAAGGACAGGTTTGTTTCGGTTCTAGGTGACGGGCCGCTGTGCGGCATGAGGCAGGGCCAACACTATTCATTCCTAAATTCGTGCCACCGGCTGATGGGTGCCAGCTTTTGGCTGCAGCCTTGAGCGCGATTCATCGCGCTGGCGCAGCCAGTGCGGGTGATCAAAACGTGGAAACACAATTTTCCCTAAAATCGATCCACTGGATCGATTTTCATTTTCGTAGAAAATGCCGGGAAAATGGTGGGCGGTACAAGGATCGAACTTGTGACCCCTACGATGTCAACGTAGTGCTCTCCCGCTGAGCTAACCGCCCACTCTGGCGAAGCACGGAAAATTACCGTGTTTCGGGAAGCGGTCATAAATCACAAAGCTTATACGCTCGTCAATTCCAAACTGCGTGGAAAATGCAGGCTAGGCCTCAGTTTTTGAGAGCCGCTGTGAGAGCACTATGGCGAGGCTGGTCGCAACATTGAGACTATCGACCTCGTTGGACATGGGAATACGGATCGCATTTCCGCGCGCGATCAGGTCGTCCGGCAGGCCCGGCCCTTCCGGCCCAAGAACAATGGCAAGCTTTTCGGGCCGTTCAGCCTCGTAGAGCGAGGTTGCCGCGACACCGGGCGTAAGAGTCCAGAGCGTATAGCCGGAAGCGTCCAGCGCATTGAAAATCTGCCCGGCCGTCGCGCCATGATGAAAAGGCAGCCAGAGTGCGGTTCCGGCAGATACACGGATGGATTTCCGGTAGAGTGGATCGCAGCTCGTATCATCCAGAATGATGGCGTCACCACCGAGCGCCGCGCTATTTCTAAACAGCGCGCCGGCATTGTCGTGATTTGAAAGACCGATCGCGACGACGAGCGTGCTGTGGTCGAGAGCTTTCAGCCAGTCTGAAAGCGGTGCTGCATCATCCTTGCGTCCGCAGGCGAGAATGCCGCGGTGGATCGGGAAGCCGACAATCTGGTCCATGACGGGCTGGTCCGCCGTGTAGACCGGAATATTATCGGGCAGGTTTTCGAGAAGAAGGGAGAGAACAGGCAGGCGCCCGGTTTCGAGAAATATGCTGTCAGGTTTGAAGCGTGACCGGCTCAGAAACACATCCAGTGTAACCTTGCCTTCAACGATAAATTTGCCATCGCGCCCTGTGAGGTCGCGCTCGCGCACGGATGTATAGTCCGCTATGCGTGGGTCCTCAGGACTAGTAATTCTGACAGGCGCTGAACTCATGAGAGGCTTATGCGCCGCGTCAGACTATTGGGCAATATTTGTCGGATTATGAGATGGCCGCGCCACCTGCAATGTCGCGAATAACCAGCTCGACGAGGCCGCTATCAGGGCGCACCAGATAGGCATCATCATCGATGAGAACCCATTCCTGACTGCGCGGGGCAGAGGGCAGGCCATATGCGTAATAATCCTGCCAGTCGCGTACGCCAAACTCTACAGGGATGACGTCGCCGCGGTCGTAAGTCATGCTGACTTCAGGCGCTTGCGGGGCGAAATAGTCAGCCGGTTCCGGCTGGACTGATGTTGCCGGATCTTCGGCAAAAGCCATCGGGGAAAGTGTAAGAAGGGCCATTGCCAGGCCAAGGTTCATGAGGGGGCGCATGTGAATATCTCCGTTGCTTAATCAACGGAGGAACCCGCAAACGGTTCCGCATTTTCTGGCTGTTGTGCCTGGCGACTATTCGCTGACGGGCTGGTCGGCAATGCCGCTCAGATAGCTATCGTCATCAATACGGGGATCGGCCTGCGAAAGAATAAGGTTCGGGCATTTGTCCGAACCGGCCTTTTCAATGGCTTCGCGGCTTATCTTGGCCACTCCGGCATCTGAACCAAATTGCAGATGCCGTGAGTCGCGAATGTTTGACTGTGTCATGTGTTCTCTCCCGGAGAAAAGCGTGTTGTCCCCACGCCTATAGGGAGAGAATGGAGCGAAATTCTAAAAAAACTATGGCTTAAGCGGGAGGCCTTCTTCTTTTGCTGCCCGAACCATAGCTTTTTGCAGTTTTTCAAACGCGCGCACTTCGATCTGGCGGATACGCTCACGGGAGACATTGTAGACCTTGGAAAGGTCTTCCAGTGTCACCGGCTCGTCTTTCAGACGGCGCTCCGTGATGATGTGCTTTTCGCGGTCATTCAGATCTTCCATCGCGCGTTCCAGAAGCGTCATGCGCGCATCGAATTCCTGACGGTCCGCAAACTCACGGGCCTGCCCCGGATTGGTTTCGTCTTCCAGCCAGTCCTGCCACTCGCCATCGCCTTCCGTGCCGCCAATCGGAGCATTGAGCGATGCATCAGAGGCAGACATGCGCCCGTTCATGGAAATGACTTCGTCTTCTGAGACGTTGAGGCGGGTCGCGATTTCTGTGACCTGTTCCGGACGCAGATCACCGCTTTCAATGGCGTTGATCTCGCCTTTAATGCGGCGCAGGTTGAAGAAGAGTTTTTTCTGGGCGGCGGTCGTGCCGAGTTTTACCAGCGACCAGCTACGCAGAATGTATTCCTGAATAGAGGCGCGAATCCACCACATCGCGTAAGTCGCGAGGCGGAAGCCCTTATCCGGATCGAATTTCTTGACGGCCTGCATCAGGCCCACATTGCCTTCTGACACCACTTCAGCCATTGGCAGGCCATAGCCGCGATAGCCCATCGCGATCTTGGCGACGAGGCGCAGGTGAGAGGTCACCATTTTTTCCGCAGCTTCAGAGTCTTCGTGCTCCTGCCAGCTTTTGGCGAGCATGAACTCTTCTTCTTTGGCGAGCATTGGAAATTTTCGGATTTCGGTCAGATACCGAGAAAGGCCCTGTTCAGGTGACAGAGCGACTGAAGTTCCAGCCATGTAATTACCTCCCATGAAAGACTCGCCTACTCACTAAGTGACGTTTGCGAACGTTCCAGGTTTCAAAAAAATCGCCCATCTGAGATGCAGCAATCAACCCTGCATGCCCCGTCAGCATCGGCAGCATACCTACGCTATGTAGGTACAATTTAAGCCGATTGAACCCGTTTCGGCCAAAAAAGAAACGCAAAATTTGGTAACTTTAAGCTGATGTGTTCGTGAGATTTCTCTCCTTTCAGTAGAATAAAGTTAACCAGAGTGCGGTATCTGTTAGCGATATTCACAACCTTCGCGGGAGACGCAGGTGCTGCAACGAACATTATCATCCCTTCCTATTAAATGGAAAATGGGTCTGGCGGTCGCATTACCGATCCTGGGCCTCACATTTTTTGCACTTATTTTTTGTTATAGTCAGTGGAAAACCGTCGAAAGCATGCGCCATACCGTGCAGCTGACAGGCTTCTCCCGGTCTGTCAGTGAGCTCGTGCATGAATTGCAGGTCGAGCGAGGGCGTACGGCGGCCTTTATCGGGTCAGGTAAATCTGCGCAGGCAGGTTCGCAGCTGGAAACGCAATCGCGCCGGGCTGATCAGTTTCGCTCTAACTTTATCTCGGCTGCTGATGATTTTGCCGGACAGCTGACGACTGATCTGCAGCGCGAGCACGTGCAGCATGCTCGCTCCTCTCTACAGGCTCTGGATGCGCATCGCGAACGTGTGCGCCGGGAAAACCTGCCAGTACCTCAGGCCGTTGGCCCCTATACAGAAGTCATCAACCGTCTGATTACGCTTATCGCGGATGAGGCAACGCTTGTGGGCGATGCTGACCTTGCAGGCGCGCTTCAGGGGTTGCTTCAGCTGACATATGCAAAAGAAGCGGCCGGTCTCGAGCGCGCACGCGGCAGCGCTGTGCTCGCCTCCGGCGCGATCAATGATACAGCGCATGAGGCGCTGATCGCGTTGAACAGCCAGCAACAGCAAATGCTCTCCAATTATCGCTCTGCCATGAGTGACGACTGGACTTCAGTGCTGGACCAGTTGGAAGGCAATGCGACCAGCCAGCGAATTTCCGATATTCGCGAGAACCTGCATCGCGCAGGCTATGATGGCCAGCTGCCGGATGTCACCAGCAATGAATGGTTTGATCTGACGACGAGCCGCATTGAGCAGATGATGGATATCACTGATGCGGTATCCGAACATATTCTGGCTGTGGCGACAGAAAAACAGAACCATCTGACCATGGTCGTCTGGGCCGTTGTTGCAGGTTCTGTGCTGCTTACCCTGCTGACGATTGTCGTATCTTATGTTCTGGTGTCCAGCATTGTGAAGCCGATGGCGAGCATTACCAACTCGCTGGACGAACTGTCTAAAGGCGCAACCGATCTCAAGATTGCGGGTACAGACCGCGGCGATGAGATCGGAGTTCTGGCACGCGCGGCACGTCAGTTCATGGAGATGTCACGTCAGCGCGAAGCGCTTATGCGGCAGAATTCTGAGAACGAACAAAAAGCGCTCATTGAGCGCCGTGAGGTGCTGGACCGCATGGCGCATGAAGTGAAAGAGGCGACGCATGCGACGGTGTCCAAAATCGTGGTGACGGCTGAAGACCTTGCATCCAACGCCGATAGCATGCGTTCACGCCTGTCCGACGCGTCTTCGAATGCAAGCAAGGCCAATCAGGCGACATCTGAATCACTTGATGGCACTCAGCGCGCGTCTGATCTCGCTGACGAACTCAATGCGGCCATTGCCGAAGTGGCTGAAAGCATTATGCGCGGTGATAAAATGGCGCGTGATACGGTTCAGCTGGCCGTCGATTCACGCCAGACGGTTGAAGAGCTGGACGAGGCAACCCAGCAGATTGGTGACTTCGTTCGCGTGATCACTGAGCTTGCCGAGCAGACAAACCTACTCGCTCTCAATGCCACGATTGAATCTGCGCGTGCTGGCGAGCATGGCAAAGGCTTCGCGGTCGTTGCCTCCGAGATCAAGCAGCTGGCGTCGCAGACCAATACATCCGCGACGCAAATTACCGAGCGTGTGGGACAAATCCAGTCGCGCACCCGTACGGCTGTTGATGCGATCAACCGTATCTCGTCTTCCATCGAACAGCTGGGCGGTGTGACATCGTCTGTGGCGGCGGCCGTTGAAGAACAGCGGGCTTCGACGGACTCCTTTACCGGCTTCCTGAATAGTAACCGCGCGGCGATTGAAGATGTGGCGCGTCAGGTTGCCGATCTGACGCGCATCACGCAGGAAACTGCCGATAATGCGACCACAATGGCCCGTCAGGTCGATGATATGACGTCAGCCTCACGTTCTGCCAATGAGGAGATTCCGCAAATCGTCCAACGCGCTGTTGCGGCTGCGGATAATCGCGGTGCTCCACGTACGAAGACGGATCGGCCGGTTACGGTGACGCAGAATAACGCGTCGCGTCAGGCCGTGATAAAGGATCTGTCTGCAAGCGGCGCGCGTCTGGACCAGCCAAGCCGTGGACGATTCAATGTGACGCTTCCTGACCATATGGGCATGGTCGAAGCGCAGACGGCCTGGTCCAGTGATACAGAGTCCGGTGTGAAGTTTGATGAAAACCTCTCCGGAAATCTGATGGAACGTCTTATCGCAATGGCTAAGAAAGACAGTGCCGCCTGATCACGGCTGTAGAGCGCTGAAATGAAAAACGGGGCCGTCTGGCCCCGTTTTTTGTTCGTTCAGTTGATGACTGCGCAAGCGACCCTCGGGCCGGCTCCGCCAATCGGCTGGGACATATGATCGTCCTCATCAGCATGAATGATCAGCGCGGCACCATCATCATCCAGCAGTTCTGCGCCGGTTGTGAGCGTTGTGAAGGCTTCATAGCCAGCCGAACCGTTCGCTGCGACCCAGATGTTCGGAATGTCGCCGCCTTCCGGGCCAGCTGGATTGAGAAGGCCGTGACCGCCTTCAATTTTGCCGATATGGCCGCCAGAGTTCGTAAATGTGCCAATGTCAGAGCAATCGCCAACCTGGTGCAGGTGCAGGCCATGCCAGCCCGGCTCAAGAGAACCCGGCTGCACAGTCACGCGCAGCAGAACGCCGTTCGGGCCTTCAATGAGGTTTACGCCGCCAATCTCTGCGCCATCAACGCCGGTCAGCGTGCCGCGCGCATTCATCATGCTTGGCAGGCTCTCGCCGGATGTTTCTGTCGGCAGAGGTGTTTCAGGTGTTGGTTCTGTTTGTGGGGTTTCGGCCTGTGAACAGGCGGTCATGAAAAGTGCAGTAGCTGCGGTGAGCAGCAGTTTGTTCGTCATGTCTGGTCTTCCCTTGTTGGGTCCACAACGCAGACTGACAGGCCTGGTTCCGAGATAAAGCTAAAAAAGATGTATTCGGGTACAGACCGAAATATGCGCGTTTTTCAATCTTGGCTTCTCATGTGCTAGATTGGGGCAAACCGGGAGGGATGGATGAGCTTTCTATCACGTCGAGGCGTTCTGGCCGCTGCAATTGTGTCTTTGGTGTTTGCTCCTGCTGTCGTCGCGCAGGAAGGTAGTGAGATAGACTTTCACGTCGAGGTGACGATTAATGGTCAGGGAGTGCCCGTCATCTATGTATCAGGCGGGATGCCATTGGATGAAGGTCGCCGCGCGGAAAATGGCAGTGTCATGCATTCGGAGGTTTCGCCTCTCACACTGGGCGCTGACGCTGAAGGAATGAAGGAAATACTGGAGCTGATCGAAGAAGCGCTTTCGGCGCGCCGTGGTCCGCTCATCGAAGTCACGCGAGAAACGCGCGCTGGCAAAGTCAGTCAGACGTTCATCGGCGCTGATCCCGGATCAGTCGAAGCGGATGAGAGCACAGGCGAGATAACGATCAAGCCGATGCGGCTGGAGCTGAATGCCTAGGCCTACATCGCGCGCAGTTTGGCGATGAGGTCAGCCATGTCATCAGGTGGTGGCTGTTCAAAGTGAAGCGCCTCGCCTGTAACGGGGTGTTCGAAACCAAGAATATAGGCATGGAGCGCCTGACGGCGGAACTGGCGCGCGGCAGTCGTTGCCTCGATGAAGGCTTCACCCTCGCCAAAGGCTTTGATGCCCTTGTGCTTGCCATAGACCGGATCGCCGATCACCGGCGTATTGATATGTGCCATGTGTACGCGGATCTGGTGTGTGCGGCCGGTTTCAAGGCGGCATTCAACCATAGCCGCAGCAGGCAGGCCGGACTTCTCGTCCAGATGGCCGAAGCCTTCCAGTGTCGTGTAATTCGTGATGGCGTGCTTGCCCTTTTCGACATAGCCATCGCCGCCTTCAGGTTCATGCCAGTCGGCAGACGGAGCACGAATGCTTTCGCGGACGACTTCCATCTTCTTTCGGTCGGATGAGGACCGGTCGATGCGCGTCTCGATACGGCCGATCAGAGGACGCGGCGCACCGCGTGTGATGGCCAGATAGCGCCGGTCCATGTCATGCGCCTGAAAACGGGCGACAAGGCCGGTATGGGCGACTTCGGATTTTGCGACGACCATCACGCCGGATGTGTCCTTATCCAGACGATGCACAATGCCGGGGCGTGCAACGCCGCCAATACCAGAGAGGCTGTCGCCGCAATGGTGCAGAAGCGCGTTAACCAGCGTCCCACTCCATGCGCCGGGTGCCGGATGCACGACCATGCCGGATGGCTTTGCGATGACGATGAGGTGCTCGTCCTCGAACAGAACGTCCAGCGGAATATCTTCCGGCTGCGGCGTGGCAGGTTCGGGATCTGGCAGGGTGAGCGTGTAGGTCTCGCCTTCACTTACCTTGAATTTCGGGTCGATAGGTTTGTCATGCCCCGCAATGACCTGACCATCGTCGATCAGCCCTTTCAGGCGCGAGCGTGACAGGTCCGAAAGCTGGGTTGTGAGCCAACGGTCAAGACGCGTTCCGGCTGCGTCGGCCTCTACGGTGAAACTATGTGTGCTGGGCATGGGGCGTCTTTACCGCGAGTTCCGACAAAAGGGAACTCGCTTGACGCAAGGCGGAGGTTTATCCGCGAAGGTGGTCCATCAGGCCCGTTACAGCATTCATGCTGGTGGACTCCGGGAAGGGTGCACGGAGCACGATCAGGCGATGCCAGAGCGGGCCGAAGAGAATTTCCATCGCCATGTCCACATCATAGAGCTGGCGGATTTCTTTCTTTGCGCGGGCAGTTGCAAGAACCTGTTTGAGAGGGCGCTTGAAATGGTCATTGATGTGCGCACGGAACAGCTTGTTGGCGTCTGCCTCATCGGCTGCGGCCAGAAGGGCGCTGCGCATGAGGATCGCATCGCTGCCGGAGCGCGCCATGTCGACGACCGGGTCGATCAAGCGTGCCAGTTGTTCATTCAGCGGATGGTGGTCGCTGATAACGGGCGTTTCGAGAACATCAAGAACCGCGTCAACAACCAGGCAGGCAGTCGACGGCCAGTATTCCTCAATCTGCGCTGTCGGGGCTTTCACATGATTGAGGGCGGATTGAAGGTCAAAGCCTCTCCAGCCTGAACGACGAATTTCTTCGCGGGCCGCAGCCATGATTGCATTGCGTGATGCCGAGCCCTGCGAAAAGCGACGGGTATCCGGCTGGATGTTGAAGTCGACGACTGTTTCTGCGTGGGCGGCGGACATGGGCGGGGTTCCATTTTAATGATGTTGAAGTCTGGAAGGTAAACGTCCGAAACTGGCAGTTTGGTTCCATTTGAAGGCGAAAAAACTGCACTGGCCGCTGAAAGGTTTTATGCTTTTGTCTGGTCGAAATGATGATAAACTGTGTGTAATCAGAGGCTTGGTAGGGCGCGAGGATACCCTGGCTGCCTCATGCGCCGAAGCCGGGCAGGATTGAATAGTGGCCGCATTTTCGCCTTTATTTGTAAGTAAACAATCGCTCACATTTTGTGTGAGGGATGTTTATGACCGAAAATTCTCGTAGACCGCAGCAGATTTACTCTGTCGTGATGTGGCTGATTTCCATTGTTTTCGCCGGGTGCCTGATCGGTCTCGGAAGTCTGGTAATCCGTGATCTGCCGACGATAACCGACCAGAGATCCATAGATAGCTTTATAGACAGAGAGGAAAAGGCAGAGCTCGATGCTGAGCTGGCGACGGTCGATACGGCTATAAACGATGCCGTCATTGCCGTTGAAGATCATCAGACCCGCGTTGAAATTGCTGAAACCGAGCTTGCGTCAGCGACGGATGCGCTGAACGCCTGGTTTGATAACCGCACGGTTACGGAAGCCTTCGACCAGAACCCGGAAGTGGCCGCGCGCACGCTGAACCTTGAAGTCGTCCGCGACCGCCTCGCCAATGTTCAGATCGAACAAGCCGCGCTCGAACGCGATGTGAGCCAGCTGCGCCGCGAACGTGTGGATGTTCAGCAGAGGCTGGGCCGCCTGCGTCTTGAGGCGCAGCCTGAATACGATGCGTATTTCACCGGTGTTGAGACGCGCGTATTTCTCTACCGCCTTATGTTGACCCTGCCGCTGCTCCTGATTTCGGGATACCTCGTGGTGAAGCATCGCAAAGGGAATTACTGGCCGCTTTGTAGGGGCTTTATGATCTTCTCGGCGTTTGCCTTCTTTGTAGAGCTGGTGCCTTACCTTCCAAGCTATGGCGGTTATGTGCGCTATGGTGTGGGTGTGATTATTGCCATTGCGGTAGGCCATTTCACCATTCTTGGTATGAAGGCCTATCTCCAGCGCCAGAAGGCGGCCGAAAAACGATCCGAACCAGAACGTCGCAAAGCTATTCCGAATGAATTGGCGCTGAAGAAGCTGAGCTCAGGTGTGTGTCCGGGTTGTGATCGCAGCGTGTCGGTTTCTATGTCTTCGGGAAGTGATTTCTGCCCGCATTGCGGTCTGCGCATCAAAGCTGATTGCGGCGGGTGCGGCGAGCACAAGCTTGTCTTCTATCAATATTGTAAAACCTGCGGGCATGACTGTACGCACGACCATGATGAGGCGATGCAGCCGGATCATGATCACGCCCATGATGATGGACCTGAACCGTCCGGAGGTCTACAACCTTCCCCTGCGTAATCTGGACCAGTCTCCTCCTGAGTGTCACAACCGCGTCGCAGAGCTGAGCTAAGCGAAGCGGAACGGGCTCTCAGGAGGACATGCCATGGATATTTCTCGTCGTAAGGTATTTGGACTGATGGCGGGCGCCGCCGGTGGATTAAGTCTCGGCGCATGTGCGTCAGGCCGTTCTGTTTCAGAATATAGCCGCGAGAAAAGCCCGGTCGGTGTCAGCTTTGATCACGGTGTAGCCTCCGGTGACGCGACACACGATTCTTTCATTCTTTGGACGCGGGTCACGCCCGAGCGTGATACCAATGAACCGATCTGGGTGACGATCTTCTACGGCACGGACCGCGCTGCAATTGAGGCGCTCGAAGACGGTACGATGGGCGAGGGCGTCGACTTCCTTCCGGTGAACACAGGTATCAACCGCGATTATACGGTGAAGGCGGACTTCCAGAATTTGCCGTCTGATGCGGTGTACCACTACCGGTTCGCCGTCGAGACGGACGCAGGCATGGTCTATTCGCCGGTCGGCAAAACACGCACGCTTCCGGCAAGCGGCGGAGAGCAGGCAAACCTTGCGGTGATCTCCTGCTCGAACTGGCCGTTCGGCTATTTCAACGTCTACAAAGCCATCGCCCAGCGCGATGATGTGGACGCTGTCATCCACCTTGGCGACTATATCTATGAGTATGGCGTGGAAGGTTATGGCGGTCAGGTTGGCGAGCAGATCGGTCGTCGCCATGATCCTGTGACAGAGATCGTTACGCTTGAGGATTACCGCACCCGACATGCGCAATATAAGTCCGATCCGGACCTGCAGGCCGCCCATGCGATCGCGCCATGGTATTGCACATGGGATGACCATGAGAGCACGAACAACTCCTATCGTTCGGGTGCTGAAAACCACAATCCGGAAAATAACGAAGGCGACTGGACGGCCCGTAAGCAGGTTGCGGTTCAGGCCTATATGGAATGGATGCCAGTGCGCGAGCTTCAGCCAGGCCGCGCGGCAGAATCCATCTATCGTAGCGTAGACTGGGGTGATCTGGCGTCTATCTTCATGCTCGAGTCACGCCTGACAGGTCGGTCTGACGAGATTTCATGGTTCACCGAAGTGCGCGGCGATATGGCGCCGGAAGAGATTATGGCGACGGTTCAGGATGTGAACACACGCGTGAATGACCCGTCCCGAACAATGCTCGGTGGTCTTCAGGAAAGCTGGCTGGCAGATGGCATGAAGTCTTCTGTTGAGCGAGGCAAGACATGGCAGCTGCTCGCCAATCAGGTCATCATGGCGAATGTTAAGCTGCCAAATTTGACCGAGACGCTGACACCGGAAGAGATCGGCATGTTGCCGGCTGGCTATGTGAACATGCTTGTGCCGTTTTCCACGCTCGGCCAGTCATTCAACCTTGATGCATGGGATGGTTTCCCTGCGGCCCGCCAGCGCCTCTATGATGCGGCGAAGGATGCCGGCGTGAACATGCTGGTCATTACGGGTGACACGCACACGGCATGGGCGAATGATCTCAATGACGGTGATGATCTCATTGGCGTCGAATTTGGCTGTACGTCTGTCACGTCACCGGGCATGGGCACGAGCGCACCGATTGACCGCCTTGGCCAGCTCATGGCGGACGCGAATGATGATGTCGTCTGGTATGACCCGTTTGGACATGGCTACACCATGCTGAAACTGACACCTGAAAAGGCAACGGCCGACTATCACAAAGTCTCTACCGTTCTCGAGCGTGAGTTCACGACCGAGAAGGTTGCGACTTATGAAACAACGCTCGGCCCGGACGGCGTGACGCCACTGCGTCCGGTCGTTTGATTGCAAGCGAACTGATTTCTGATATGGGCGGGGCATGAAAGCCCCGCTCGATTATCGCCCTCCGGCAACTGACCCGCTTCCGGTCATCCATCTGGATGAGGCGATGATCGTGGTCGACAAACCGTCCGGGCTGTTGTCGGTTCCAGGCAGACTGCCCCAGCATAAAGACAGTATGATCAGCCGTTTGCAGGCTGTGTATCCTGATGCGCTGACCGTGCATCGGCTCGATATGGATACGTCCGGCCTGATGGTGTTTGCCCGTGGGGCGGAGGTGCACCGTACCTTGTCAAAAGCCTTCGAGGCCAAAGCCATTTCAAAGCGTTATGTGGCGCTGGTGCATGGCGTCATAGTGGAAGACGAGGGCGAGGTTGATCTGCCCATTCTGAAGGACTGGCCGAACCGCCCGAAGCATATGGTGCATGAGGACGGCAAACCTTCGAAGACGCGCTGGAGGGTGCTCGAACGGCTGGATGAAAAAACGCTGGTCGAGCTGACACCGCTGACGGGCCGAACCCATCAGTTACGAATCCATATGGCGGAGCTGGGGCACGGCATTCTGGGGGATGGCTGGTATGGCAGCCCTGAAAGCATGGCAGGTGCAGACCGGCTCTGCCTTCATGCCGCGGGTCTGTCTTTTACTCATCCGGCGACAGGTGAGATGTGTTCGTTCGAGGCGGACGCCTCTTTCATGTAGAAACGGCGCCCTTACGAGCGCCGTCATCCATGGCCTGAGTGTAAGGCTTATTTCTTTTTCTTCTTTGGTGGCGTCGGCTCTTCAACTTCGAAAGTAAGCTGGAGATTGACGCGGTAATTCTTGATTTTGCCGTCTTTGATGACTGTGGACATGTTGTTCACATTGGCAGACGCGAGGCCGCGAACGGTTTTTGAAAACCGTGCAACAGCTTTCTCGATCGCGTCTTCGAAAGACTTTGTGGATTCCGCGAGCACCTGCTCTGATTTCATGATTGCCATGACGTTACGCCTCACATTTCGATTTTAAGATGTGAAGAGTGTCATCCAGCGTTGGGTGATCGTCTAGGGCTGAGCGCAGAAAGATCGAAAAATCAAAGCGTTATTCCCGCGAGACGGAGTGTTCCGGCATAGGCTTCGCGTGATTGGCGAGGATTTGGCTCAGCTATCCGTCTTGACGAGACGGTTCGTTCCGTCAACGCGCCGGTAGAAACAGGACTTGCGTCCGGTGTGACAGGCCGCGTCTGTCTGGCGGATTTTCATGACAACAGCGTCCTGATCGCAGTCTGTGTAGACTTCGATGACGTCCTGAAAATGTCCTGAGGTTTCGCCTTTGACCCAGAGCTTCCCGCGCGAGCGTGACCAATAGGTTGCGCGGCCTGTTTCCAATGTTGCAGTGAGCGCTTCGGCGTTCATCCAGGCAAGCATGAGAACATCGCCGGTATCAGCGTCCTGCGCGACAGCGGCGATGAGGCCATGGGCATCAAACTTAGGACGAAACTCTTCAGTTTCGTCCTGTTCTTTTCCGGAAAGGGGCGGTTGAAAACTCATAGCCGCCTTATGCGCTAAGGCTTATTTGCCTGCAAGACGCAGGAAGCGGTCGCGCTTGTCTTTGTCTGTTTTGAACACGCCAGTGAACTGGGTTGTGATCGTAGAGACGTCGGGGTGGTGCACGCCACGCGTTGTCATGCACTGGTGTTTCGCATCGATCAGAACCGCGCAGCCTGCAGGTGCGAGGCTTTCTGTGATCGCATCACAGATTTGCGCTGTCATGGTTTCCTGCGTCTGGAGACGCTTAGCGAAAATTTCGACGACACGTGCGAGCTTGGAAATGCCGACAACAGCATCTGTTGGCTGGTACGCAACGTAAGCTTTGCCAAGGAATGGCGCCATGTGGTGCTCACAATGGCTCTCTACGTCGATTTCGCGCAGCATGACGAGGTCATCATAGCCCTGAACGTCATCGAATGTGCGTGAAAGATAGGCAACCGGATCTTCTGTGTAGCCGGAGAACCATTCTTCATAGGCTTTGACGACACGCTTTGGTGTATCAATAAGACCTTCACGTCGTGGGTCATCGCCAGCCCATGCGAGCAGTGTCCGGACCGCGTCTTCCGCTTCTTCACGGGAAGGACGTGTAAGTGGTTCTGTGCGCTCGTAGGAGCCAGGTGTTGTGATCTTGTCCATGGTCATGGAAATCCTTGGTCTGAGGGACGAGGGTCGAGCCGGCTTGCGCCGGACTTAACGCCCGCCCGGGTGAATACCCTCAGGGCAGTAGAGGTTTGATATAGGGCTTATCCGTGCCCTTTACCAGCGTGTTTACGTTGGTTTCAGGAAAACGGATTTCAGAAAAACGTGATTTCTGAATCATTTTTTCCAGCTTGCCGCACCGGGGCGCGCATTTGCCGTAACGTCAATTAGCCCGCATAATGACAACAATGGGGGGACGCTATGATCAGAAAATTTTGCATATTTGCCGTCATTTCCGCCTTCAGCGCATCTGGACTTCTGGCATGGGCGCAAAGTGATGCTGTGACGGGTGTTTTTCCGCGCGAACGGATTTTGACCCAGGCGATTGGTGACGGGAATATCAGCCTGTCCATGGAGTATACTCGCATTGCATACCAATTGGAGCAGGCCGGATATGTTCCCGATGCCTCGACGGACCCAAGAGAGCTGAACTTTCTGGCGCAGGAGCCGAAACTTTGCGAACTCGGAGGGCGTGCGCCTACGACGCTCAGTTTTGCTTACACGCGCAGACAGGATGATGGGTACACCGGTTACATACTCAATTGGGCACCTGACGCGGAGGGGCGTTACGTTCCGACGCGGATTCAGTATGTGCTCCGCACCGAGCGTCCATTCGGACGTGCCCATTTCTATCAGTTCATTCCGGGCATGGAACGAGGCGCCTCCCTTGAGCCCTTTTGTGGAGAATCTCGCCCAAGATCGTGCAATGTCTTTTCCGTGCCGGAGCGGCAGATTGAATCCCTGCGCTATGCCGATACACGGATATATATGAACCACCAGAATGATAGCGTTCAGGCAGAGCGCCTCGATATGCCTGAGCCAGAGACGATTTGCCGTTTCTAAGACCCGCGGAACCAAACCCTTTCTTGAACGCTTCTTTCGCTGAAAGAAGAGGGTCTCTTGAAAAGTTATATTCTGAACACGCTGGATGACATCCGGTCGAGCTACTGGTTCATCCCGCTGGTTATGGCGATCATCGCGGCCGCGCTTTCCTATGTTGGAATCCGCGTGGATACCGCGATTGGCGATACAGCACCTGAGTGGCTAGGCTGGCTTTTCGATAACCAGCCGGAAGGCGCGCGGGCTGTCTTGTCCACGGTCGCCGGGTCCATGGTCACTGTCGGCGGGGTCGTGTTTTCCATTACACTGGTTTCCGTTTCGAACGCGGCCTTTCAGTTCGGTCCACGTCTTCTGACAACCTTCATGCGGGACAGATCTAACCAGATCACGCTCGGAACCTTCACCGCCACATTCCTGTATTGCCTTCTGGTTCTGCGTGCTGTGCAAAGCGCGCCAGCCGATGCCAGCGATGAAATGGCGTCTGAGTTTGTGCCTCACATCGCACTACTGGGCGCGATCGCATTGGCGATCTGTTCGATTGGCGTCCTGATCTATTTTATTCACCACGTCCCGCAATCCATCCACGTCTCGCGTCTTGTGGCGGGCATTGGCGGCGAACTTTGCAGTCAGCTTGATGAGCGGTTTCCCACGCCACTCGGCGAGGGCAGCAAGACGTCTGATCGGGGGGCATTGGAAGAGAAGCTATCTGACGGGCGCGCCATACGGGTAAAAAAGTCCGGCTATATCCGGATCATTGACGGGGAGAGCCTTATCGCGCTCGCGAGCAAGTATGATCTGATGATCGAGCTGTTGTGCCTGCCGGGTGGCTTTATCACATCCGGAGACGCGGCCATGCGTGTTGTCGGGCTGGAGGCGCACGAGGATAGTGAAGCCATCGAGAGCGAGCTTCGCGCCGTTGTAGCTCTCGGGGCCATGCGTACGCCGATGCAGGATGCCGGCTTTCTGGCTGAAGAGCTTTCCGAGATCGCATTGCGCGCGCTATCGCCCGGCGTAAATGATCCTCATACCGCTATCACCGCCATGCACTGGATGGGTGCGGCGCTCACTTTGCTGGGCGAGCGCGAGGATCTGTCTTCGGTACGACGGGATGAGAATGATGCGCCGCGCGTGCTCGCGCCCGTCGATGGGTTTGACAATCTGATGCGCGCAAGCCTGTGGCGTGTCTTGCCCTTCGCGGCGCGCAATGTGACCGCGGGCGAGCAGCTTGTCGCTATGACAGAACACTTGCGGGCACGTCTTGGCGAGGAACGACGCAAGCAGTTGGATGATTTAATGGAATGCTTCTTTGAAATTGCGCGTGAGAGCCTCACCGCAGAAGAAGTGAAATACCTGACGGCCAAGGCGCAAACCTGCCGAGAAAAAGCGCCAGAGCGGGTATAAACTCTGGCGCCATGGGAGCGGGGGAACGGAACCGCCCCCAGGTGTTCCTGAGAGTTAGTTCAGGAACTCCATAATAAGCTGCGATGCTGCAGCAACGAGGACGACCTCGTTATTATCTACCTGCGCATAGTAATGGCCGGACGGGGGAGGGGTCAGTCCGTATCGGTCATAGTCACGGATTACACGGTAGTCGTTATATGTGCGGTCGCCGTAACGGATCGCGTCGCG
>CENJ01068395.1_pt1 | contig 36370 bp, 36 predicted proteins | sample 356161 | NCBI WGS metagenome assembly CENJ01 (sample SAMEA2619531, study PRJEB7988) | marine metagenome | biome: marine biome (ENVO:00000447); feature: surface water layer (ENVO:00002042); material: "saline water (ENVO:00002010), including plankton (ENVO:xxxxxxxx)" | depth 5 m | reverse complement strand
AGCCAAGTACTCTATCCAACTGAGCTACCAGTCCGCGCCGAGAAGAACGCGTGAATACAGAAAGCAGGCCAGCATGGCAAGCGTCTGAAGCGTAAAAAATTCAGTTTTTCTGACTTTCTTTTCGACGGCCCGTTAAGCCATGCCAGAAGCTGCCGCATTTGCTGCGTGAACGCCGCGTGCAATTGCCCGTGCCAGTGTGCTGGCAGCCAGTTCGCCGAGGCGGGCTATCATCAGCGGGCGCGGCTCTGATATCTCTTTCTCGCCGGTGGAGAGCGCGAAGACGACATCGCCGTCGAACGGTGCAAATACAGGCCGGATTGCGCGCGCCATGCCGGCGACGGCCATATCTGCGACGCGTTGCGTTTCACTCGGGGTGAGGGCCGCATCGGTCGCAATCGTGGCAATCGTCGTGTTGGTACGCGGCGACGGGTTGGCTTTGGCGGCGCCCCAGTCTTCGGCATCGAAATCGAATGTCCGGGGCATACCCATGCCGCCGAACTCACCTTCGATCTCATAAGGCGCGGCCCAGTAAGACTCAGAGTTCGGAACTTTGACTGAACCGAATGAATTCACCGCGACGATGGCGCCGACGGTGTAGCCGTCATTGGAGACGATGCTGGCAGAACCAAGGCCGCCTTCCATCGCACCTGCGCGTGCGCCAAGCCCTGCGCCGCGATTGCCAAGGTCGAATGTTTTGGAGAGCGCGTCGAATGCTTTCTGACCTAGTGTACGGTAGGGCGGTTTGGTGCCCCAGTCTTTGTCGCCGCCATTGGCAAGGTCATAGAGAATGGCAGACGGAACAATCGGGCTTTTCGGGACGCCGGGCAGCTCCATCAGGGCAAACCCTTTGCCGGATGCGCCAATCTCCGCGATCACGCCGTCAGCCGCAGCCAGACCATAAACAGAGCCGCCTGACAGGACGATGGCGTCAATATCATCGACCAGCGTTCCGAGTTGAAGCGCGTCGGTTTCGCGCGTGCCTGGGCCTCCGCCAGCGATGTGAACGGCGCAGATGGCGCGCTTTTGTGGCCTGATCACGGTGACGCCTGTGCGGACGCCTTCATCTTCAGCATTGCCGACCATGAGACCGGCAATATCGGTGATCAGATTAAGTTGTCCACGTTTTGCCATGACCTGCCTTTCTCTCTTTTATTCAGGGTGTATGGTGCATTCAAACTGTCGCCAAGGAACTTTTCATGTTGCGCACCGCTCTCTCATCCATTTCTGCTCTTGCTCTGCTCGCTGCTTGTTCACCAGAGACTGCTGAAACGTCAGAAGCTGCACCGCCCGCGCCGGAAGCGGCTATCGAGGCGTCGTCCACCGACTGGGCGTATGGCGGCATGGTTGCCGCAGCTGACCCGCGTGCCGTAGCGGCTGGTGTCCGCGTGCTTGAGGCTGGCGGTACAGCGGTTGATGCCGCGATTGCCGTTCACTCCGTTCTGGGTCTTGTTGAGCCACAAAGTTCTGGCCTCGGCGGTGGTGCCTTCATGATGGTCTATGAGCATGAAACCGACACCATCACCATGCTGGACGGGCGTGAGCGTGCGCCGTCTGGCATTACCGAAGACTGGTTCAAGGACGAGGAGGGCAATGTCCGCGACTTCATCACATCGTGGCAGTCCGGCTTGTCTATCGGTGTGCCGGGGCAGGTTGCTCTGTACGAAGAGGCTCATGAGCGTTTCGGTCAGGCTGAATGGAGCTCACTCTTCGAAGAGGCGATTACACTGGCCGAAAATGGTTTTGAGGTTTCACCGCGTTTGAATGGCTCGCTGTCGAGCGAGCGTTTCCGGAGTTTCTCGCTTCTGGACGACAATCCTGACACGGCCGCATATTTCTATCCGGAAGGTGAGCCGCTTGCGGCGGGTGAGCTGCGTCTTAACCCTGACTATGCAGAAACACTTCGCGCTGTTTCCGAAGAGGGTGCGAGCGCGTTTTACACCGGTCCGATCGCTGAATCGATTATTGCCGCGGCAACAGCAGAGCCGCTGGGCAGTGTGATGACACTCGAAGATCTGGCCAATTATGAAGTGACTACGCGTGAGGCGGTGTGCGGCGAAGCACTCGGCTTCACAATCTGCTCGGCGCCTCCGCCGTCTTCCGGCGGCGTAACGCAGAACGCTATTCTTGGCCTGTATGAGCGGTTCACAGAGGGCCTGCCAAACGGCTATTCCGATGAGCATGTCCGCGCTTACGTCGATGCGCAGCGTCTCTCATACGCTGACCGTGACCATTATGTTGCGGATGCAGATTTCGTGACCGTGCCGACGGCGGATCTGATTGATCCTGCCTATCTCGATCACCGTGCAACCGAGCGGTTTGCGCCGGATGGCCATGCTACACCGGGCGATCCGGGCGCGGTTCTGCGTGGTGAGCCTATGATCGACATGTGGGGCCATGACGGCACGCAACATGAGCCGGGCACGACACATGTGTCTGTGGTGGACCGCTATGGCAATGCAGTTTCCATGACCGCGACCGTTGAAGCCGGTTTTGGGTCTTCGCGCTGGGCGTCAGGCTTTGTTCTGAACAACGAACTGACCGACTTCTCCCGTGATCCGGAATATAATGGCCAACCTGTCGCGAACGCACCTGCTGGCAATAAGCGCCCGCGGTCTTCCATGTCTCCAACACTCGTCTTCGACGGTGAGGGTGACCTCTTCATGGTGACTGGTTCGCCGGGCGGTAACTCCATCGTAGCTTATGTCTCTAAAACGCTTGTCGGCGTACTCGACTGGGGCATGAGTGCGCAGGACGCGGTGAACTATCCGAATGTGATTGCTCGTGGCGACACAGTCGGTGTCGAGATCACCTACGAGCCGGGCACACAGCTCAGCGCAATGCTGCGCGAAGCCGGCTATAGCGTTCAGGACCGTGAGGGCGAGAACTCTGGCCTGCACGTCATTGTTGTGCGGGAAGATGGTCTGGAAGGCGCGGCTGACCCGCGCCGTGAGGGTGTGGCTGTCGCGGTAGAGTAATCTCTACCGCTTAAGCACCAGTTCAAATGTTGTACCGTCCGGGCCTGTGCTGATCAGGTCCAGTCGAGCGTTCATGCCATCTGCCAGTTCGCGCGCAATCGCGAGGCCAAGACCTGAACGGCCTTCGCGGCGCGTGCCCGAGAATGGCTTGAACAGGCTTTCGCGCATGCGTTCCGGAATGCCCGGCCCGTTATCGACAATATTCAGATTGATCGAGTTATCGGTGACGGTTGCGCGTACACTCACGCGGCCTTCACCGGCTGTTTCATAATGAGCTGAAAGCGCCTGCGCGGCATTGCGCACAAGATTTACGATGATGCGGTGCAGATGGTCGGGATCAATCGATGCGGTCAGCCTGCCATCGACATCTTGTTCGAAGCCGGTGCCAGGGCAAACGGCTAACCCCTCAGTCGCGGCCTCACGGACGATGTCCGCCAGCGCGTGAATGCCAAGGTGCGGGGCAGGTGTTTCGGCGCGACCAAAGGCGAGCGTGTCCTCTGCAAGCTTGCTGGCGCGCTCAATGGCGCGTTCCAGGCGCGGCGCGGCGCGTTGGACACGCGGGTCGTCGCTCATCGACAGGCCGTCAGAGACGATCTGTGCCGCTGCGAGAGAGTTGCGCAGGTCATGATTGATCTTGGCCATGGCTTCACCCAGCTGGGCAAGGCGTTCACGTTCGCGCAGGGCATTCTTCACCGTAGTTTCCATATCGGCGAGCGCACTTTGCGTACGACCGATTTCATCTGTCCGCTCTGTCGCTTCAATGGAATGCTGCATGTCGCGTGGTGCGTCACGGATATGCTCGATGGCGCGTGTGATATTGCGCATCGGGCGCACGACGAGAAACACCAGCGTCAGGTAGATAAAGAAGCCAACAAAGGCAGAAATGAAGAAGGATAGCAGAATGATGCTGCGGCTGTATTCGCGAAGCTCTGTTTGCAGTGGTGCGGCTTCCACGACGACTTCGATAAAGTCGCCTTCAAACTCGGGTTCGGCGACAATGCGGTAATAGCTGGCTTCAGGTGTGATCAGCGTGCCCATGGTTTCTGCGAAACGCTGCAGAAAACTTTCGGTGCGCACATCAATAATCTTGAACTCGCCGCGCATTTCCATGGCTGGCGTGAGAATGGCTTCGCGTGCGGTTGGTGAGCCGGTTGCCACGGCCACGATACGGGCGCGTTCCAGAAGATCACGGGAAAGCTGGTCTGACACGCGTCGTTCCGGCGCGGCTTCCAGAGCCATGACAGCCGTCTGGGCCATGCCAACGCGTTCGTTGATCCAGTCATCGCGGAATTTTGCAGCCGAAGGCAAAAAGATAAGCATCTCGGCGACGAGAATGAAAATGATGGTTAAGGCAAAAAGCTGGGATGACAGTCCGAGGCCCCAACGCCGGACTGGCTTATTAAGGGTCTGCCCCTCCGCATTCCCACTTTGCGTGCCCATATCGAATGGCATGTAAGTTGCCCCCCGGCAGTACACAAGTCATCACGGAATTCGTTGCGTGATCCCGACCAGTGTTTTCGCCATAGATCCGAAGACTTTTGGCTGGAAATAAACGCTCGCTGACCGTTTCACGACTTCTGCGCGTGTCGGATAAGGCGAGATATATTTTGTCAGATCGCGCATCTTCAACTTGTTCGCCATAGCGAGTGACAGGATTTGAAGGATGTCACCTGCGCCTGAGCCCAGAATGGATGCGCCGAGAATTTTGTCACCCTTGCCAACGAAGAGACGGATACCGCCTTCGGTGTCACGTTCGGCAATGGCCCGGTCGTTTTCGTGAAACGGGAATTCGATCACCTGAACATTATCGCCATCACGTTCGCGGGCTTCTGCCTCTGACAGTCCGATCTGTGCGAGCTCGGGCTCGATGTAAGTGACGGCCGGGATCTGCTCGCTCACCGCCTTGGCAGGCAGTTTCATCAGCGCGGCCTGAACGAAAATACTCGCATGCCAGCCTGCAAGGTGGGTGAACTGGCCGCGGCCGGCGATATCGCCTACGGCCCAGACCTTTGCATTGGATACAGAACGCAGGTTCGGCTTGGTCGTAATGCCCGCGCGTGTGTGCTCTACGCCGCCCGCCTCAAGGTTCAGACCATCCAGCGCAGAAACGCGTCCAACGGCGACCAGCAGGTGTGAGCCGCTAATGGTTTTCTTCTCGCCGTCATGTTCGACTTTGACCGAAATATCGCCTGGCTGACCAAAGACTTCGACGGCCTTGTGACCCTCCAGAACGGTTACGCCTTCAGCCTGAAGCGCTTCGATGGCTTTAGCCGCATGAACGGGATCGGCATTGCCGAGCGCTTTCGCCATCTCGATTACCGTGACGTCAGCGCCGAGCCGACGGAAGGCCTGCGCCATCTCAACACCGATCGGGCCGCCGCCCAGGATCACCAGATGGCTCGGAAATTCCGGCAGGCTGAACAGCGTTTCATTCGTCACGTAAGGCAGTGTGTTCATACCCGTAATCGGCGGCACGAAGGCGTGTGAGCCGGCTGCGATCACGATGCGACGCGCTTTGACCTCTGTCGTTTCGGACTCGATGGTGTTTTCGTCTTTGAAGCTCGCATATTCGCGGATGACATTGACGCCGAGACCTTCAAACCGTTCCTGACTGTCAACGGGAGCAATCTGCTCAATGACGCCGTTTACATGAGCTTTGACAGCGTCCCAGTCGATTTGCGGTTCGGCAGGCGCAATACCGAACTTGGCGGCATTGCGCATGGTCTTTGCTGTTTTGGCCGCCGCCAGAAGCGCTTTGGAAGGAACACAGCCCGTATTGAGGCAGTCGCCACCCATTTCGCCTTTTTCAAAAAGAACGACGTTCAGGCCAAGCTGAGCTGCACCAGAAGCAACCGAGAGGCCGCCTGATCCGGCGCCAATGACGACGAGGTCTGCTTTGATTTTCGTTTTGGACATCTGTTTTTTCTCGGTCGTCTTAGTTTTCTGCAGGTGCTGCCGGAACTTTGCGGAAGCGTTTCAGGATGACAGGGATGAGGCTCACCACGGCGAGTGCTGCCATTGGCGGCGCAACTTGCCAGAAAAAGCCGCCAAGGTTCAGGTCTTCACCGCGGTCGAATACGCCGCCAAGTCCGGCACCGACCCATGTGTAAGCGATCACGCCAGGCATGATCCCGAAGAAGGTTGAGAGGATAAAGTCACGCGCTTTGGCGCCGAGCAGTGCAGGGGCGATGTTCGCCACCGGGAAAGGTACCATCGGCATAAAGCGTAGGAAGAACATGTAGCTAAGCGCATCTTCGCGGAAGCCTGCCTCAAGCTTTTTCAGGAAAGGACCAGCACGCTGGCGAAGCGGTTCGCCAATCGATGTGCGGGCAACGCTGAAAAGTGCTGTGGCACCAAGCGTTGCGCCCAGCACCGTAGCAGCAGAGCCGCCAACCAGTCCGAACAGGAAGCCGCCTGCAATCGTGATCCAGAGCGCGCCCGGTAGCATGAAGAGCGTCGCGAGAGCGTAGACAGCGATATAGGCTGCAAAAGCGAGCACGAAATTCTCGGTCACGAACTCGTTCAGCGCGGCGCGTTGGGTCTCAAGCGTTTCAAGCGAAAGGTATTTGTGCAGGCCAGCCATGTAAGCGGCAACAAGCCCGACAATCACAATTGCGACTGGCAGAAGGCGTAACGCCCAATTGGTTTTCTTTGCCTGTGTTGGCGTCTCTGTGTGCGTCATTATTTTACGTCTCGTTTCGGCCGTTAGGAGGCAATGTCATTGAGGGACCAGTCATACTTGTGACCGGCAATATCGGGGCGGGCATTGATGCGTTCAGCGAGATCATCGTCTGCGAATTGCAGGAGATGCGCAATCACGCCGTCTTCCGAGTCGCCAAAGTCTTCGCGAAACCAGCGATAAATGCTGGAAACTTCAAGGCGACCGTCCCGGCGAAAGCTTACGCCGCGCGGATGATTGATGTAGTCACGCGCCGCTGCATTCAGGTCTTCGTCCAGTGTTTCCGCCGTCCAGGCTTGGGTTTGCAGGTTCGGACAGCCGATTGAAGCGCAGTTCACTGCATAGTGCACGCGCGGATCATCAAAGCGAACGCGGAGGATATCATGCTCTATATTGTCGAGAGACAGCGTTTCGCCTTCAACCGTGACTACATCCTGTTTCCAGGGGCCGCGGCTGAACAGGCCGGAGGAAATATCACGAATCGAATCGACCGGATAATTCTCGATGATCACCTGAACGGTGAGCGCATTATAAAGATTGGCCCAGGCTGCGAATTGAGCGTCGTCAGGCAGGGCCGAGATCGGTTGTGCGGCGAGGGTCTCAATATAAGCGTTTAAGCTGGCGCGCGCTGAGGCGTCGTCTTTAAGGCGTGCATAGTCCACGCGGTTCACGCCATCATCTGATTCCATAACGAAATCAGAGAGGATCGCGGTCCATGCGGAATGGTCCTGCGCACTCATTGTCTCTGTCTGCGCAGATTGCGCTTGTGCAGGCAGCGTCGCAGCCGTTCCTGCAAGCATCAGCGCAATAAAGGCATTTCTTATAACGGGTGAGGATGTCACGCCGGTTCTCCATAAAACTGAGACATTTATATATGTGTGAGGTCTAGCCATGTCGCCTCACGTTGAGTATCAGCGCTTCAAACGCACGTGAGGTCCAGTCACGGAAGATGTTATCTCTGTTTCAGGGGATATTTTTCTGTCGATTGTGCTTGACGATGCCAGCTAAAGCCCGTATCAGCGCGGGCTTTCTAACACAAAGGGGCGTGAGCCGTGAAACGCACATTCCAGCCAAGCCGACTGAAGCGTGCCCGTACCCACGGGTTCCGCAGCCGCATGTCAACCAAGAACGGTCGTAAAGTTCTTGCAAACCGCCGTGCCAAGGGCCGTAAGCGTCTGGGCGTATCTTAATTGATACGATGCAGATTCGCCGTCTGAAAATCCGCAAGGAGTTTCTGAAGGCGGCGAAAGGGCAAGCAGCCCGGCGCCATCTCGTAGTGGTGCAGGGTATTGATCGTCGCGACGGTCAACAGCATGTCGGTGAAGGCTTTACCACGACGAAAAAGATTGGCGGCGCTGTTGTCCGAAACCGGGCTCGGCGCCGTTTGCGTGTTGCGGCACGCGAACTGCTGCCAAAATACGCAAAGCCCGGATACGACTATGTGTTCATTGCGCGTGCAGGCACAGCTGCGGCACCATGGGAACGTTTGCTTGACGATGTGGAAACAGCGTTGATAAGGCTCCACCGGAATAAATCCGCACAATAGTAGATTAGATGGGCGAGAGCGCTCAGAGGAACAGGGCAGCAGCACATGCAACAGGAAACCAGTCTGCGCAATCTGATCATTGCGATGGTGGCAATCGGCGCGATCATGTTGTTCTGGCAGATCTTCTTCTGGGGTCCTGAACAGGAAGCCCGCGATGAAATGCTAGCTGCGCGTCAGGCGGCTAACGAGCAGGTGGAAACTGCTAACACAACGGCGACTGAAGGCGCGGCCGAGGCACTCCCTGCTGAACCTGTCTACGAAGATGTTCGCATTCCTTTCTCCGGACCTGCAATGGATGGCTCCATCCTTCTACGTGGTGCGCGTGTAGATACGCTGAACCTGCGTAACTATTACGAGACGCTGGAAGACCGCGAAGCTGAAAACGCTGAAGGCGAAGTCACTATCTTCCAGCCTCAGGGCACGGGCGACGGTTATTACGCGTCTCTTGGCTGGACGAACTCTGAAGGCGCCGCGATCACGGACGCGCAAACGCCATGGCAACTGGTTGAAGGCGATGAGCTGACACCTGAAACGCCAATTGTCATCGGCTATGACGCAGATGGCCTGTCTATCCGTCGCGAAGTGTCTATCGATGAGAACTTCATGTTCACATTCACTGACACCGTCACGAACACATCGGGCCGTGAGCGTTCCGTTCAGCCATATGGTGTCCTTCGCCAGTTCGGTGCGCCGGATGATCTGGCAAACTTCTACATTCTTCACGAAGGCCTCGTTGCTGCGACCGGCGGCGAGCTTCACCTTGAAAAGTACAAGAAGCTGGAAGAGGGCGCGAGCTTTGGCCGCGACAGCTCAGAAGGCGGCTGGATTGGTCTGACCTCTAAATACTGGCTGGGTGCGCTCATTCCGGATCAGAGCCAGCCATTTAATGTCAGCTATCGCACTATCAACCGCGACTCTGGACAAGTCCTGCAGGCGCGTATGGATGGTGCAGCTTCTCTGCTGGCGCCGGGTGAAACCATCACATCTGTGAACCGTGTCTTCGGTGGTGCGAAAGAGTCGTCTACGCTGCGCGCTTATGAAGAAGAACTTGGTATTAGCCGTTTCCAGGATGCGATTGACTGGGGCAGCATGTTCTTCTGGCTCACCAAGCCGTTCTTCTTCCTGCTCTCATGGATCAACAGCATTGTTGGCAATTTCGGTATTTCCATTCTGATCCTGACGGTTCTCGTGAAGGCTGTGTTCTTCCCGATCCAGACCAAAGCGTACCAGTCCATGGCTAAAATGCGCGAGCTCTCCGAGCCGATGAAGCGCATTCGTGAGACGGTTGAAGACAAGCAGGAACAACAGCGTCAGCTGGCAGAGCTTTATCAGAAGTCCGGTGTGAACCCGCTTGCGGGCTGTCTGCCGATCTTCATTCAGATCCCGGTCTTCTACGGTCTCTACAAAACGCTCTTCGTGACCATCGAAATGCGCCATGAAGACTTCCCGCTTCTGCCATGGATTCAGGATTTGTCCGCGCCGGACCCAACTGCGCTCGGCAATCTGTTCGGACTTATTCCGATCTCTAACGCTGCGCTGGAAAGCGTGCCGCTGATCGGCCCAATGATCCTGACGGTTGGCTTCCTGCCAATCTTCTACGGCATCACAATGTGGGCGCTTCAGTCTCTGAACCCGCCTCCGACAGACAACACTCAGAAGCTGATCTTCGGCATGATGCCAATCATCCTGACATTCGTCTTCTCAAGCTTCGCGGTTGGTCTGGTCATTTACTGGTGCTGGTCGAACATTCTCTCGATCGCGCAGCAATACGTGATCATGCGCCGTCACGGTCAGGAAACCCAGGTTGATAAGCTGATCAAACGTCTGTTCAGCAAAAAAGGTGAAGCGAGCGAGTGAGCGACGTCGAATACACGGACGAACAAATTGAACAGGGGCGGCTTTTATTTGCCGCTCCTGTTGATTTCGTTATGGGGGTTACGGACATGCGTAGCCTGCCGCCTGCGGACTATCCTGAAATCTGTTTCGCCGGCCGATCCAATGTGGGCAAGTCCAGCCTGATCAACGCGCTGACAAACCGCAAGAACCTCGCCCGTTCATCGAACGAGCCGGGCCGTACGCGTGAGTTGAACTATTTCAACCTCAATGAAGAACTGTTTCTCGTTGACCTTCCGGGCTTTGGCTATGCGCGTGCGTCGAAGACGGACATTGCACGCTGGACGAAGCTGACTCTGAAATATCTTCAGGGCCGACCAACGCTGAAGCGCGTCTTTCTTCTGATCGATTCACGCCGCGGCGTTATGGAATCCGACGAAGAGATCATGTCGCTTCTGGATACAACAGCTGTCGTCTATCAGGTCGTGCTGACCAAGACGGACAAGCTTAAGGCTAAAGAGCGTGAAGGTCTGGTGGAGAAGGTCAAAGCCCGCCTGATCAAGCGTCCTGCCTTCCACCCGATTGTAATGGAAACATCGAGCGAGAAAGGCATCGGCATTGCCGAGCTTCGCGCCGAAATCGCAACACTTCGCTGATCCGAGGATGAGCCAATGACTGATAATGATCCGGGCTATCTGTCTGCCAAAACACTGTCCGAAGCGCTTCCGTTTATCCAGCGCTATCATCGCCAGACTGTTGTCATCAAATTCGGTGGCCATGCCATGGTTGACCCGTCGCTGGCCAAGGGCTTTGCGCGCGATGTGGTCCTGCTGAAGCAGCTTGGGCTCAACCCTGTTGTCGTGCATGGCGGCGGACCGCAAATTGGCGGGATGCTGGATCAGCTCGGCATCAAGTCTGCGTTTGAAGACGGCCAGCGCGTGACGGACGAGAAGACCCTCTCTGTTGTGGAAATGGTGCTTGGCGGATCGATCAACACGCATATCGTCCGGTCTATTAATCTGGCTGGCGGTAAAGGTGTGGGCCTTTCCGGCGCTGACGGTAATCTGCTGCGTGCGAAGAAGCTTGAACGGACTGTCCGCGATCCGGATTCTGCCATTGAGCGCGTGGTCGATCTCGGCTTTGTAGGCGAGCCGGACAGCGTCAATCCTGATATCATCAAGGCGCTTTCTACAGCGGCTGAAGGCTTCATCCCGGTCATCGCGCCGCTTGGCGTTGGGCCAAACCATGAAAGCTATAACATCAACGCAGACAGCGCTGCTGGCGCTATCGCCAGTGCACTCGGTGCCAAGCGTCTACTTCTGATGACAGACGTGGTTGGCGTACTGGACAAACAGGGCGAACTTATCCGCTCTGTGACCGCGGAAAATGTCAGCGAGCTTATTGCCAATGGCACTGCAAAAGGTGGTATGATTCCAAAGCTCGAGACGGCATCATCAGCCGTTCGCAATGGTGTTGAAGCCGCCGTCATTCTGGATGGCCGCAAACCTCATGCCCTACTGGTGGAGTTGTTCACGGATCATGGTGCAGGCACGCTTATCTCGAATTCTGCCAACGCTTAGTTTCTTTCTGATTTCCGGTTTTCTAGGTGCCGCTGCGGCGAGCGCTCAGGAGCAGGAAGGCTGGTCAATCTGCAACGAGACCAGCATGATTGCAGAGCTCGCGACAGGCCGTCAGGTCAATAATGATGTCGTCATTGAAGGTTGGAACCGCGTGCGCCCGGGCGAGTGCCGCGTCGTGCTGCAGGCGCCATTGCGGGTCAGTACGCCTTATTTCCTCTATGGCCGTACCTCGCGCGCACATCGCGGCGGGCAGCAGTCCTGGACAGGCGACTATGAATTCTGCGTCGACGGGCAGGGTACATTCTCCGTAGAGAGCCCTCCTGACTGTGCGGCCATGGGCCTCGAAACACGTAGCTTTCAGGCGATCACCATTGAAGACCGTACAAGCTGGACAACGACCCTGCGCGAGACGGCGCGCTGGTCTCAGTCCAATGCGCAGGCCGCTGGCATTCAGCGGCTGCTGGGTGATGCGGGTGTTGAGTCCGGCTCCATTGACGGCTATATCGGGCGGCGCACTCGTGCGGCCATTCGCACTTTTCTCTCCGAACAGAACCTGCCGAGCGACGCGACGGATGAAGAGCTGATCGATTATCTTGAACAGATTGCCATTGAGCGGTCCCGCAATCTTGGTTTCACGATCTGTAACCGCACCGAAGAACGCATCTGGGCAGCGATTGGCCGCCGTCGTGGTGAAGGCTGGGAAAGCCGTGGCTGGTGGGCACTGGCCTCTGATACGTGCGAACGTGTGATTGATCAGGACCTGATTTCTGCGTCCCATTTTGTGTACGCAGAAATGGATACAGATGAGGGCCGGAAAGTTCTCACGGGCGGCCTTGACCGTTTCTGTATCTCACACTCCCAGTTCGCCATTCTGGGCCGCGAGACCTGCGAAGCCAATTTCTACGAAGAAGCCGGTTTCATCGAGACAGATGTTCCCGAAGATGGCCTCTTGATTTACGAGTTCTTCGACCGAGATTTCGAGTACGTAGAAACGGAAGACGAAAACCAGTGAGCGCAGACCTATCGCATGCAAACCAATGGGTGTTTGATCTCGACAACACCCTCTATCCGGCTGAATGCGATCTGTTCGCGCAGATTGATGTCCGTATGACGCGCTTCGTCGCCGACACACTGAAGCTTCCAGACGATGAAGCGCGACGCCTGCAGAAAAAATACTACGCAGAGCACGGCACGACGCTGAACGGGATGATGAGCGTGCATGGCATTGATCCTATGCCGTATCTCGATTTCGTCCACGACATTGATCTGACGCCCATTCCGGAACTGAAAGAGCTGCGCTCTGCCATTCAGGATCTGCCGGGACGCAAGATCGTGTTCACCAACGGCTCGCAGAAACATGCTGACCGCGTCGTGGAGAAGCTTGGCCTCACAGGTGTATTCGACGGTTATTTCGGCATTGAAGACGCCGGGTTCCTGCCAAAGCCGGAGCGCGTTGCATTCGACCGCATGCATGAGCGTTTCAGCATCACACCGGATGAGGCTGTGATGTTTGAGGACCTGCCGCGAAATCTCAAAACCGCCTATGATATGGGCTACACCACAGTGCTGGTTCACTCCGAAAAAGATTGGAGCCACGAGCCTGAAGGCGCCCGTCCTGCAGGGGCGCAGGATGCCGCAGATCACATTCATCATTTGACGGATTGCCTGACAACGTTTCTAAAGGCGGCGAAAACGTCGAAACCTAAAAACTAAACCGAGTTCAGGACCTGAAAAACATGACCTCTACCGATCTCCAGTCCGTGATCGAAGCCGCTTTTGACGCGCGTGACACTATCAGCACAGAAACAACCGGCGAAGTCCGTGATGCTGTCAACGAAGCGCTCGCTATGCTTGATGCCGGTACGGCTCGCGTGGCGCAAAAGGGCGATGATGGCGAGTGGGTTGTGAACCAGTGGCTGAAGAAAGCGGTTCTCCTGTCTTTCCGCCTCAACCCGAATGAAATCATGACCGATGGCGTCAATGGCGGCGTCTGGTGGGATAAGGTGCCATCCAAGTTTCAGGGCTGGACGGCTGAAGACTTCCAGAAGGCTGGCCTTCGCGCAGTTCCTCCGGCAGCGGTCCGTCGCGGCGCATATATTGCGCCAGGCGTGGTTCTCATGCCGTCTTACACAAATATCGGCGCATATGTCGGTGAAGGCACAATGATCGACACATGGGCGTCTGTAGGCTCTTGTGCGCAGGTTGGTAAGAACTGCCACATCTCTGCCGGTACAGGCATTGGCGGCGTTCTGGAGCCTCTGCAGGCGAACCCGACCATCATTGAAGACAATTGCTTCATCGGTGCGCGCTCTGAAGTCGTTGAAGGCGTGATCGTCGGCGAAGGCTCTGTCATCGCAATGGGCGTGTTCATCACCCAGTCTACGAAAATCGTAAATCGCCAGACAGGCGAAATCAGCTATGGTCGCATCCCGCCATATTCTGTTGTTGTTCCGGGCACTCTGCCAGACCCTAAAGGCGGCCCGTCTCTGGCTTGTGCTGTGATCGTGAAAACGGTGGACGAAGGCACACGCGCGAAGACCTCCATTAACGAGCTGCTTCGTGACTAACCTGACCTCCAGCCCGCTTGGCCTGACGCAAAGCCTGATCCGGTGTGCTTCTGTCACACCGGAAGATGCGGGCGCGCTTGGCGTGCTGGAAGACGCGCTCAAATCGCTCGGGTTCGACTGCAAACGCTATCAGTTTGAAGATGTCGACAATCTCTATGCGCGTCTCGGTACGGAAGAACCGAACTTCTGCTTTGCAGGGCATACGGATGTTGTGCCGGTTGGCGATTCCGCCGCGTGGAGCGTTGACCCGTTTGGCGCAGAAGTCCGCGATGGCAAGCTGATCGCGCGCGGCGCGGTGGATATGAAATCCCAGATCGCTGCATTCGTCACCGCGGTAGCCCGTCATCTTGAAGCGCATGGCAAGCCGAAGGGCTCTATCTCATTCCTGATCACAGGCGATGAGGAAGGCCCGGCAGTCAATGGTACGATCAAGCTTTTGAAAGCCATTGAGGCGGACGGCGAGACGCTGTCGCACTGTCTTGTCGGTGAGCCAACTTCAGAACAAACGCTCGGCGATGTCATTAAAAATGGCCGTCGTGGCAGCCTGAATGCGAAAGTCATTGTGACTGGCAAGCAAGGCCATGTTGCCTATCCGGACAAGGCGGCAAACCCTGTGCCCGCGCTCCTGAAATTCCTGCATAAGCTGGAAAGCTGGCATCTGGATGATGGTGCGCCGGGCTTCCAGCCGACGAATCTCGAAATCACCAGCGTGGATGTGGGCAACATTGCGCACAATGTGATCGCAGCGCGCGCCGAGGCGAAGTTCAACATTCGCTTCAACACAAACCATACCGGTCAGGCACTGAAAGACGAGATCACCCGTCTCGCCGTCGAAAGCAAAACAATCGGCTGCGAGATTGATCTGGACCTCAAAGTCACCGGCGAGAGCTTTTACACCCAGCCGAGCGATTTTACCTCCATGATTGTGGATGCGGTGAAGGACGTCACCGGCGTAGAAGCGGCGCTCACCACGGGCGGCGGTACGTCTGATGCGCGCTTTATCAAGGATTATTGTCCAGTGGCCGAACTCGGTCTCAAAAATGATACCGCGCACAAGGTGGACGAGTTCACCGAAGTCTCCGAACTGGAACAGCTCGCCGATATCTATACTGGCATTCTGGCCCGTTATTTCGGGTAGTAATAAGAGTTCAGGGCGGGAATTCGGCCGCCCTGAAGACTGTGGTTACTCGTTCCGGTTTCTTTCCCTTGCGTCAAATCTACCCGTAACTGTTGAATCTGGTTTCCTGACTATCTCTGTTTGAAGTAGAATACGCCGACGCGGGGATTCTATTTGGTAATGAAGGTCTCAAAAATCATATCTTCAGCCTGTGTGGCGGCACTTCTCCTGACCGGAATGAGTGCGGCTCAGGCGAACCAGAGCGCCCCTGCTTTGCAGAGGGTGGGCAATGACGCATTTGCCGGGCAGATGCCTGTCGGCTGGCGTGTGAACTCCTATCATTTCCGCGATTTCGTTATTTACCAGGTCCTGGATGGTATCTCTGCGCCTGCCAATCCTGTCGAGGTGTTTGGCGTTTATCACGGCAGCACAATCGACGAACTCAACCTGACCTCAGCTTCGCGTAAAGCCTGCGAGCGGGATGATATCTCAGTTCTGATGGGGCGTTCCGAGGCAACCGAGAGCCAGTCTGGCATGACGCATTTGCTCGTTGAAACGAGCGGCGAGGAAGGCGCGGACTATGTGCATCTCTTCTCTACCATGCTGGACATGACAGATGCTGACAGCCTTGCCGCCTGGAATATTGTCCTCAACGTTGAGGGTGTTGAACTGGCAGACCTGATCTGCAGTGATGATCAGTAATCCACGCGTGTGAGGTGCAGGCCATCGGGCGGGGCGACAGGTCCACATTGCGCGCGATCTGCGGCAGCGAGCACTTTGCCCACCGAGCGGACATCTTCCTTGCCGCGTCCCACTTCGACCAGCGTACCGACCATAGAGCGGACCTGACGGTGTAGGAAGGAGAGGGCGCGGCAGCGCACATGGACTTCTTCGCCAAGACGGGTGACTGAAATAGCATTGAGAGACTTCACCGGGCTTTCGGCCTGGCACTGGCTGTCGCGAAATGTCGTGAAGTCGTGCGTGCCGACAAGCGCCTGCGCCGCAGCATGCATGGCATCGGCGTCGAGCTTTGCACCAACCCGCCATGAAAAGCCTCTATCCAGTGTCAGCGGCGCGCGGCGGTTTGAAATCCGGTAGAGATAGAACCGTTCCTTCGCGCTGAAACGCGCGTGGAAGTCCTCGTCCACTTCGATCGATTTCAGAATGGAGACAGGGTTAGGCTTCAGGTGAAAATTGATGGCATCCATAACCTTCTCGGCTGGCATGTCCTTTTGCATGTCGATATGTGCGACTTGCCCGGTAGCATGAACGCCTGAATCCGTGCGGCCTGCGCCCTGAACCTGTACCGGCGTGCCGTTTACCTTCGCGGCAGCATCTTCCAATGCCTGCTGAACGCTCGGTTGGTCCGGTTGACGTTGCCAGCCTGCATAAGGCCGTCCGTCATATTCGATGGTGAGTTTATAGCGCGGCATGCGATGTACCTTCGCTTATTCCCGCGAAGGCGGGAAACTGGTTGTAGTGTTCGAGTTCCCTGCCTGCGCAGGGACGAGCGCAAACGTCGAGCATAGATCTAACCCTCGAAGAATGCAGACGGATAGTGGAGCTCGGCAAGTGGCGGGCTACCCGGATCGAGCTCGATTGCCATGAAATGCGGTCCGCCCCATGGCGCTGCCATGCCTGCGGTTTCGTCCACGGAAAAACCAAAGCGCGGATAGTATTCGGCATGACCCAGCACGAACACTTTCTGAAAGCCGAGGGCTTTGACCTCTTTCAGGCCAGCACCGATCAGCTCTCCGCCAAGGCCTGTGCCCTGAAAGTCCGGATGGACAGACATCGGGCCGAGCCCTGCGAATTTCGCAGGCAGCATGCCGGAGGTATCGATCGGGAAGAACTGGATATGCCCGACGATCGCACCATCACGCTCCGCGACCAATGCGAGAAGGGCTTCGTCATTTTCGTAAAGACGCTCGACGATCAGGCCTTCATCGTCCTGCCCGAAGGCAAGGTCGTTCAGGTTTTTAATCGCCGAAAGGTCGGCCTCGCTGGCCAGACGTAGTGTGATATCTTCGCTCATCAAAATACCTCATCGCCAGCTTTAAGCGGATTTCCGCGCAGGAAGTCCTCAGCGCTGCAGGCGCTCTTGCCAGCTTTCTGCACTTGCGTGAGGCGCACTGCATAGTCATCTCCGCAGGCAATCGTCAGCTGGTCATCGGTCACGCTGGCTGCATCGCCCTTACCGTCCGTTAGCTCTGACATGAGCGCTTTAACGCGCACACGCTTGCCGTTCTGTTGGATCTCGAACCATGCGCCGGGGAAGGGCGAGAGGCCGCGTATCTGGCAATCAATCTCTGCGGCAGGCTTGGTCCAGTCGATACGTGTGTCCTCAGGGCCGAGCTTGTGCGCGTAGGTGACGCCGTCTTCGGCCTGAGGTTCAGCCTGAAGCGTACCAGCATCGAGGCCCGCCAGTGTTTCGATCAGAAGCGGTCCGCCAAGTTCAGCGAGGCGATCATGGATCGAGCCTGCGGTGTCTTTTCGGGTGATGGGCGTCTCTGCTGTCAGATAGACAGGGCCTGTATCAAGACCGGCTTCCATTTGCATGGTCTGTACGCCTGTCACCAGATCGCCTGCCATAATCGCGCGCTGCATAGGCGCTGCGCCGCGCCAGCGTGGCAGAAGCGAGCCGTGAAGATTGATGCAGCCATATTTCGGCGCAGCCAGCACGGCTTTCGGGAGGATCAACCCGTAAGCGACAACAATCGCGGCATCCAGATTCAGGGCCGCAAACGCGTCTTTTTCTTCCTGAGATTTGAGAGAGGCGGGATGCCGGACTTCAATGCCTGCGTCCAGCGCCGCGTCATGAACCGGCGTATTGCGCAGCTGTTTCCCACGACCGGCAGGGCGAGGCGGCTGGGAATACACACAGACGATGTCATTGCCTGCTGCAATCAGCGCCTTCAGAGACGGTACAGCGAAGTCGGGCGATCCCATAAAGGCTAGGCGCATAGGGTCAGAGGTCCTTCGGGAGAGAAAATTGGCAGTCGCGAGCGGTATAGTCCCACTCGCCGTCATTTTCCAGACAGGTGGAGCGTGCGGAGCTTTCGCCGATTTCGGTAGCCATGAAGAAGACGCCGAGCACGATGGCGCAGATCACTGCAGAACCGAGCAGCGCGAACAACCAGCGTTTCCAGGCTGACACCTGCTTAAGCGACGCGTTCTTTTTGGCGTTTGGCCTTCTTCACTTTCTCGACGGCACGCTGACGGCGCAGACGTGAGAGGTGATCGATGAACAGCGTGCCTTCAAGGTGGTCCATCTCGTGCTGGATGCAGACGGCATAGAGGTCTTCCGCCCATTCTTCGACCTGATTACCATCATAGTCGAGATAGCGGATGAGACAGCGCGCAGGGCGCTCTACTTCGTCATAATAGTCCGGCACGGAAAGGCAGCCTTCTTCGTAGGGCTGGGTATCTTCAATCGTTTCAACGATTTCCGGATTCACAAAGTATTTTGGCTGCTTCTCGTCATTCGGGCCGCCCAGATCCATTACGATGATGCGCTTGGGGACACCAATCTGTACTGCAGCAAGGCCGATGCCCGGCGCTGCGTACATGGTTTCAAGCATATCATCCATCAGCGCGCGGATTTCATCAGTCACGCCGCCTTCTACAGGGGTTGAGACCTGTTTGAGGATAGGGTTTGGGATAGTCAGAATTTCACGAATAGCCATGGTTTGTAAGTATGGTCAGAGCGCCGTTTCGTCAATATTCCTGATCATTATCAAGTGGCAATTGAGGTGAGGTATCAGACTCGTCCTCAGTTGCGATTTCCGGAGTTTCTGTTGTCAGATCAGGTTCTTCGAACTGACCCGGATTTGTGTTCGACGGGAATTCCTCGATACGGGTAAGATCTTTGATTTCGGTGCCGCTATCGCTGAGTTGCAGCGTTTCGAACTTGCGGGCCTGTGGCATGACCATACGCTCGTATGAACCGGTCATCTGGTTGAAAGCGCTGACTGAACGGCCAAGGCTCGTGCCGACGCGTTCCATATGGTTGGTGAAGGTTGCCAGACGCTTATGGAGGTCGCGGCCCATCTGGGCAGCTTCGAGCGCGTTCTTCGCCGCTTCTTCCTGACGCCAGCCATAGGCGACGGCTTTGGCAAGCGCGATCAGGGTTGACGGCGTGACAATCAGGACCTTGTTGCGGGCCGCATAGTCGAACAGGTCGCGTTCCACCTGAAGCGCTGCGGCATAGAAGTTCTCGCCCGGCACATACATGGCGACAAAGTCCACGCGGCTTTCAAAGGCTTTCCAGTATTCCTTACTGGCGAGACGCTTCACATGGTCTTTCATCTTACGGGCATGCGCAGCGAGGAACGTGTTGCGACGTGTCTCATCCGGCTCGTCTGCGGCTTGCAGGAAGTCATCAATGCTGACTTTGGAGTCGACCACGATTTCGCGGCCGCCCGGCATGCGGATGATCACATCAGGGCGCAGTCCGTCGCCGCCGCTGCCATCTTGCTCGGTGAAGTCGGCATGTTCTGAGAGACCAGCCATTTCCATAACATTGCGAAGGCTCTCCTCGCCCCAGCGACCGCCGCCTTTCGGAGAGGAGAGGGCAGAGACGAGCTTGGACGTAACCGCCTGATTGCGGTTCAGCATTTCGCCGATGTTTTTGACCTGCTCGAAAATCGCAGATTTATCTTCGGCGCGGACTTTCTCCATGCCTTCCACGCGTTGTTCGAATTTGCCAATAGCCTCACGGATCGGGCTCATCAGGGATTTGATATTACCCTCAGCCGCTTCCTTCTGCTTGCCGAAGGTCTCGTTAGCTGTTTCGAGGAACAGGCTCTGAGATTGTTTGAGGGCAGAGTGTGCAATCTCTTTGAAGCGGTCTTCAACTTCCTGACGTAGCGCGGTCAGCTGTTCGCGTTCTTCCTTCATCGCGCGGTCGCGCTCTTCGGTGCGGGCTTCTTCGCGGCTGAGCTTGGTTTCAGCCTCTTCCAGACGCGCCTGCAAGGTCTTGCGCTGCTGCTCGACATAGTCGGCGCGCACTTCGGCCTGTTTACGCTCGTGCTCCAGCGTCTCTTCCAGCGATTTTACGCGAGAGAGGTTGGTGGCATTCTCTGTCAGCAGGGCGGCATACCGGCCATTCATCTGGTTGAGGCTCTCATTGCTCTCATTCGCACGCTTCCGGTGCGGCCAGAGTGAATAAATCAGAAGGCCGCTGAGAAACAGGGCAGCGAAAAGCGCTACATGCAGCAGATCAAACTGCGCATCGCCGATGGTAATTACGGACATTGTCATCATTTCAGCATACCCGGATTCGAATTCTCAGAACAAAACATAAACATATTCGGCGATCAACGACTATTGAACGGGACGGGGTTCACCCCAGTTTGAGCACATGCGCAAGAAATCAGACCTGCCCGAGAAAATTTGCCCCGTGTGCGACCGGCCATTCAGTTGGCGCAAGAAGTGGGAACGTGTCTGGGATGAGGTCGTGTATTGTTCTGAAAAATGTCGGCGCGAGAAGAAGTCAGTGCGCTGACTTTGTGTTACGGTCCATTTTCCAAAATTTTTCAGACGATCCTTTGCCCTATGCCAGATACTTTTGACGCGACTGTTTTCTATGCAGTTGGCGACATTCACGGACTTGCCGATCGGCTGAGTGCCCTTCACACGGAAATTTTCAATCACCATGCTACGCATCATAACGGAGCGTCGGCATGCATCGTCCATCTGGGCGATTACGTCGACCGGGGGAATAACTCCAAAGGTGTGATCGAGGCGATCTGGGCGCTTGAGGCCAAAGCTGAAGAGACTGACTGGCTGACCGTGAAGTCCATTCTGGGCAATCATGAGCAGATGATGCTTGAGGCGCTCGGTGGAGATACATCCTATCTTGTATCCTGGCTGCGCAATGGCGGCCGCGATACTCTGGAAAGCTATCGTCAGGGGGATGAAGACCTCGACGAGATTATGCTGAACATGCCGAAGGACCATTTGAGCTGGTTGTCCGGCTTGCCTGATATTTTCATTGTTGAGGACAGACGGTTTGTCTTCGTTCATGCGGGCGTCGAGCCTGCCATGTTTCCGGATGACGGGCAGGAGCCGCATCTGTGGACACGGTCGAAACGTTTCTTCGACGTCACACGCTGGTCCAAACGGCCCAAATTGGCTGGCTATACTGTCGTTCATGGCCATACCCCGGTAGAGGAAACGAAAATCGTTGAGCATAATGGCGCCCGACGGATCAATGTTGACCTCGGTGCGTGTTATGGCGGCCCTTTAACGGCTGTCGCACTGCCTCCAGTCGGCGAGCCGACATTCCTTCAGATACCGGCCGGACCTCACGCTGCTTCCAATGTCTGATCAGACAATGGAAGATCCGCAGGTGATATCTGCCGAGGGTGAAGTGGTTCGCGCAATGCCGTAGTCACAAATGGCCCGGATACAAAGGAAACGCCTGTTTTCAATGCTGATAAGAGTTCGTCTCTGGTTTTAACGCCCGTTATGGCTGCGCGGATTTTCAGTTTTCTGAGCTCTGGTATATGAGCGCCGAAATTTTCGATTTCGGTGAGGCGATCATTGATGATTGCATGAATATCGAACGTGACGGTGTGAAGTCCGCTATTCATAAAGCGCGACGCATTCATGTCAGTAGAGCTGATCTGCCAGTCCATATATCGGAAATGGGCGCCAAAATCTGTGGCGCAGCGCTGTATGGCGTCGAAGCTTGGGGAGTTCGGGCCACAAAATACCATGATGCCGACGTGTTCATCAATCCACTCTGGCGCCTCGCGAACCGCGTCCAGGAACTTTGTGCGGGCTTCTTTCGCGATCAATGTGCGGTACGTTACAGGTGTGAACAGAACGAGGGGTGTTCCGGATGCCCGTGCAACTTTCGCCCTTTCGACGGCGTGTCTGAACGCGGTAATCTCAAAATCGATGGTATTCTGGTCGCGGGCTTTGAGAAATTTTCCAAGGTGGATGTCATCAAACCCCGGGGCGCCATACATATCCATCGCAGTAATAGCGTGTGCGATGACTATTCGCTGCTTACATTGCAAGATTCCGCGAAATCTGAATCGGTGGTCGTTAGATGACGTTCCAGAATGCCAGTTATATCGCCAGGTAGATGAAGGTGTCTCTGTCGTTCTGTTAAGCTCTTCTACTTTGTTACGAAAAGCATCAGAAATTCTTCGCGCTTCTTCGGTGGGGGCTTTCAGAAACGTCTGAATTTCATCCATAGATCCAGCAAAACTGAGTACCTCAATCTCGCCTGTGTCATCTTCTTCAGAACCGAACAGAAACTCGCGTAATCGCATTTGCAGCGATATGACGTATTCATCAAGCTCGTCTTCGTGGCCGTCAGCTGAGATCATGAAGGCGGTGAAATCAAGAACGTGATACTTGAAAGGAATTTTAACGGTATTTTCGAGAAAACGTTTGGAGTAAGTCCCAATCGTTTTCTTTATGTCTGCGGATGAAGCTGCAGACTCGGGCACAGAAAGCCGGATCAGTCTGATTGCCGCAGACTTTTTGACGCCGGATTTTGAGGAGTGAGTAGCTCCCGAGGCCATATATTCATCCTTTTTACCTGACTAGACCAGTAAAAAGTAAATATGCGCACAAGCAACGTTCATGAATTTAACTCTTTTATCGTGCGCCGAGGCGTAAATTATTGAGCGGCTTGACTTCGGCTGCGTGCGCAGGAAAACACCCGTAACAGTTTTCTCAATAGACAGGTCAGAAGAGAGACACGGCCATGACCAAAATCCGGCTTCATAAGGGCGATCTGCCTGCAGGTGTAACATTCGGCGATAGCGTAGCTGTTGATACCGAAACGCTCGGCCTGTCTCTGGTGCGCGACAAGCTTTGTGTTGTCCAGCTGTCCTCTGGCGACGGCACTGCCCACGTTGTGCAGCTTGACCGTTCTTCATATGACGCGCCGAACCTGAAAGCTCTGCTCGCCGATACTGGCGTTGAGAAGATCTTCCACTTCGCACGCTTTGATGTGGCCATGATCCAGAAATGGTTCGGTGTCACCTGTGCACCCGTCTTCTGCACGAAGATCGCATCCAAGCTGGCGCGGACCTACACAGACCGTCACGGCCTGAAGGATGTGTCCCGCGAGCTGGTTGGCGTAGACATGTCAAAAGCACAGCAAAGCTCTGACTGGGGCGCAGAAACGCTCAGCGAAGCGCAGCTCGCTTATGCTGCATCGGACGTGCTTCACCTCCACGAAATTCGCGACCGCCTTACCGGCATGCTGGACCGCGAAGGTCGTCTGGATCTGGCGCGTGAGTGCTTCGATTTCCTTCCGACACGTGCGCGACTCGATCTGGAAGGCTGGCCGGATACGGATATCTTCGCGCACAGCTAGGCCGGCTGGTGCGAGGTTTGGCGGTGACAGCTTGCGTTAAAAGCGGGCTTTGCCGCTAAATAATCTGATAAAACATCGTGTATCGTAGATTTGCCCTAGTTTCGCCTCACAGCTTTCGCTAGGTGATTTATTCGTACACGGAGACCACACTCGGCGATCATGAGCAGCCTGTCCGCACAACAGAATGACATCTGGGCCCCAAAGCGCCGCCTGTCTCTGAAACAGGCGCGGTCTCGGTCTGATCTCGTTGGTCTGTTGCGGATGCTGTTTATCACGGGTGCCGCGCTGTCAGCTGGTGCGCTTCTCGGCAGCTTTATTGTCAGCATCGTGAATGGCCATGGCCCGCGCGCAGATTATACCGCGACACAGGTCGTTACTATGTTGAATCCGCGCTTTACGGGGCGCGATGCAAACGGCCAGCCTTATGTGATCACTGCTGATACGGCCCAGCGGAACGGTGCAAATGCCTCTCTCATCGAATTGCAGAACCCTGCGCTAGATGATGGCCTTAATGGTACGGTTCAGGCGCCGCGCGGCGTGTTCGATCAGGACGCCCAGCATCTGGAACTCTTTGAAGACGTGGTTCTGATGGATGCGAGCGGGAATCGGTTTGTGACGACTCATGCGCGTATGTATGTTCAGGAAAACCGCGTTGTCGGTCTTGAGCCTCTCGAAGGCGAAGGCCCGTTCGGACGTTTGCGCGCAGACAGTTATGAGATTAATGACGGTGGTGACCGGGTGACGTTCAGGGGGAATGTCTGGACGGAAATTCAGCCAGCCAGTCGGGAGACAGGAGAGTAGGAATGTTGAAGTCACTTGTTCTGGCCACGGGCCTGATGACGGCGCTGACGTTCAGCGCCTCTGCGCAACTCAGCGGCCAGCGTGGCCCGATCCAGATTGAAGCTGACCAGCTCGACTTCATCGATAGCGAAGCGCGCGCTGTTTACATCGGCAATGTCGATGCAATTCAGGGCGATGCGCGTATCCGTGCCGAGCGCCTGACGATTTACTTTGAGCAACGCTCTGAAGATGGCAGCTCTGCTACCGCGCTTGGCGGCAATGTTGGCGACGTTCAGCGCCTCGTCGCTGAAGGTGAGGTTTACTATCTGACACCTAGCGAGCGTGCGCGTGGTGATCGCGGCGTCTATGACTATGAAGCCGATACGATAACACTGACAGGCAATGTCACAGTGACCCGCGGTGAAAACGTAATTGCCGGTGACCAGCTGGTTGTTGATCTGGCGAATGGTCGCTCGACTGTTACCTCTGAAGGGCGCACGCAGGGTACGCGCGTTCGAACCGTTATTATTACGGACGCTTCTGAAGAGGAATAAACCTGATCGAAGCCGAAGTTTTTCGGAAACTTCAACAGGCTTTTAATGATCGTATGCAAGTTTGGGGCCGCGGGCCTTACCAAAGTCGCGCGAAACGGGAGAATTTTTGTGAGCAATGACCAGTCAGGTCTCGTCGCTAAGAACCTAGCCAAGTCGTTCAAGAAACGACGGGTGGTTCACGACGTATCACTCTCTCTCAAACGCGGTGAAACGGTAGGTCTGCTCGGCCCAAACGGTGCAGGTAAAACAACCTGCTTTTATATGATGATGGGGCTTATCACGGCCGATGAGGGACATATTGAGATTGACGGTGAGGATGTAACCTCCCTGCCAATGTATCAGCGTGCCCGTCTCGGGGTGGGGTATTTGCCACAGGAAACATCAATCTTCCGCGGTATGACCGTAGAAGAAAACGTGATGAGCGTTGTTGAGCTGATCGAGAAAGACAAGAAAGCGCGGAAACAGGCGGTTGAAGGTCTTCTGGAAGAGCTGAACATCACGCATATCAGATCGCAGTCAGCTATGTCTCTGTCAGGTGGTGAGCGCCGCCGGGTAGAGATTGCGCGCGCGCTTGCATCAAGGCCGAGTTTCATGTTGTTGGACGAACCGTTCACCGGGATCGACCCATTGGCCATATCGGATATTTCCGATCTGGTGCGCTATCTTAAAGAGCGCGGCATCGGCGTATTGATTACAGATCACCAGGTCCGTGAGACCTTGCAGATCGTAGACCGCGCCTCCATCATTTATGATGGCCGAGTTCTTTTCGAAGGCACACCTGAAGATATCCTCAAAAACGAGGAAGTGCGCCGGGTCTATCTGGGTGAAAGGTTCGCGGCCTAGGAGGCACGCGGTGGCGTTTTCACAGCGGATAGAACTACGACAGGGCCAGTCCCTAGTCATGACCCCCCAACTGCAGCAGGCAATCAAGCTGTTGCAGCTATCCAATATTGAACTCGCTGAATATGTTGATCAGGAGCTGGAAAAGAACCCGCTCCTCCAGCGTGATGATTCCGAATACAGCAATGACGACTCGTCATCAGAAACAGCTGATGATTACGGCTCGTCTGCAGAAAACTCTCAGCTCGCTGATGCGCAGGACAATCTCGATGCGCCGCGCGAGGATACATATGAAGCCGATAGCCCGTCTGAGAATGCTGTAGAAGCGCACGGTTCCGCGAGCGCAGGATCTGGCGCCGGTAGCACGCAGTCCGGTTCTGGCGGTGGCGGCGGCGAAGACTTTGACTTTGAGTCTGTTCTGTCATCGGAAAAGACCCTGCGTGAGCACTTGAAAGATCAGTTGGCCATGTCCGGCCTTGATGAGGTCGACCAGCTTATTGCGTCTCAGCTCATCGAAGAGACAGACGATGGCGGCTATATGCGCGGGGATATCGAGCAGACCGCCCAGACGCTGGGCGTTGAGCAAGAACGGGTGCTGCGCATTCTGGATGTGTGTCAGGGGTTTGAGCCAACGGGCGTTATGGCACGGTCTTTGGAAGAGTGTCTGGCGCTTCAGCTGAAAGAGCAAAACCGGTTTGACCCGGCTATGGAAGCGCTGCTGAACAATCTGGCCCTGGTGGCCAAGCATGATCTGTCAGGTCTTGCGCAGATTTGCGGTGTCGACCGCGCCGACGTGCTGGACATGATCGCGGAGATCAAAGCACTTACGCCGCGTCCGGGTGCTTCGTTTGCAGGTGATGCGGCTCAGGCCGTTCAGCCGGACGTATTTGTCCGCGAGCTTCCTTATGGCGCGTTCGGCGTCGAGCTGAACTCCGATACGCTTCCGCGCGTCCTCATGGACCGTACGTATTACGCTGAAGTCTCTCAAATGCCGATGCGCGACAAAGATAAGGAATTTATCGAAGATTGCGCCGCGAATGCGAACTGGTTGATCAAAAGCCTTGATCAGCGCGCGCGCACAATTTTGAAGGTCGCTCAGGAAGTGGTGCGCCAGCAGGATGCGTTTTTCGTGCACGGCGTTGCGCATCTGCGCCCGCTGAATCTGAAGCAGGTGGCCGATGTGATTGGCATGCACGAATCTACTGTTTCGCGTGTCACATCGAACAAATATCTCGCGAGCCCGCGCGGCCTGTTCGAACTGAAATACTTCTTCTCCGCAGCTATTCCATCGACAGGTGAGGGTGAGGCGCACTCCGCTGAGGCTGTTCGTCACCGGATTAAAACACTAATTGATGGTGAGACGCTAGCGACGGTTCTGTCTGATGACCAGCTGGTTGAGGAGTTGCGCGGCTTCGGGATCGAAATTGCGCGGCGTACGGTCGCAAAGTATCGCGAATCTTTACGTATTCCTTCGTCCGTCCAGCGCCGCCGGGCGCTGCGTCAGTCCGCCTAAATTCCTGATAAATATATAGTTTCCTACTGCTATCCGGACGATATCGCGTGAGAAATTGCGCGAATAAGTTTGGTTGCCTGTTAACATGTTTTCATGACAATCTGCTCGTACTTGTCTGGCGGACTAGGCCGTCGACATTACGTAAGTGGAAGCAGGAGATTTCTCTGACGGCAGGTTTTCAGGACATTCGTATTTGCCCTCATTCTTGCCACAAGACCGTCGAATGCTGCACACTTAGGTGTAGGGGCAGATAAATAAAGAGGACCCATCATGCAAATTCAGATTGCTGGACGGAACATCGATCTTGGCGAAGCTCTCAAAAACCGCATCGAAAGCGGGCTTGAGGACGCAGTAACTAAGTATTTTGATCGAGCGACGGAAGGTAATGTGAGTATGGCCAAGGATGGCCATCTGTATGAGGCAGAATGTCAGGTCGCGCTCCCCTCAGGGATATCTCTACAATCAAGCGCAGAAGCCAATGATCCGTATGCCGCATTTGAGCTGGCGCTGGACAAGCTGGAGAAGCGTGTGCGTCGATATAAGCGTCGCCTTCGTGACCATCACCGTCCGGATAGCAACCGTCTGCCAGCAGAAATGGTCGCTTACTCCGTTCTCTCAGCTGCTGATGAGGACGAATCAGAGGTTGATTCAGGCGACGTAGATACGGTAGACGCTCCGGCGGTGATCGCTGAACAGCAGACCAACATCAAGACAATGACCGCTTCAATGGCAGTCATGCAGCTGGAGCTGGCAGAAGTTCCGGCATTGATGTTCCGTAATGCTGTACATGGCGGCCTTAACATGGTTTACCGCCGCAATGACGGCAATATCGGCTGGGTCGATCCGGGAAAATAGTCCAGATCGCGCCCTACGCGGCCGAAACTGAGGTATAAATGACAAGAGATCTTTCAGATCTTCTATCGGGTGGACCTGTTTTGCCCGCCTTGAATTGCTCAAGCGCGAAACAGGTCTTCTCACGACTGTCTAATGCTATGGCTGAGAAGACAGGTGTGTCCGAGCGCGATGTCCAGCGCGCGATTCTTGAGCGTGAGAAGCTTGGTTCCACAGCTGTGGGGCATGGCGTTGTTCTACCTCACGCCCGCCTTCCTGGTATTGTCAGCCCGATCGGTGGATTTGCACGTCTCATCTCGCCAGTAGATTTCGACGCGGTAGACGAGCAGCCTTGCGATCTCGTTTTCATGCTTCTTGCATCAGACGGAGACGGTGCGGACCATTTGCGTGCGCTGGCGAAAGTGGCGCGTGTAATGCGCCAGTCCAGCATTCGCAGCCAGCTACGTGAAGCTGCTACCGAGCAGGATATCCGCGATATCTTCGGTGCATCCGTCACCAGCTCTGCAGCCTGATTTCAAACAAGTCTTCGTCCTGCCCCTAATGGCAGGTTAACGATATCGGCAAAACCTGAGTGTTTGATAAGGACGCTTCTTAAAATCTTTGTGATTGAATTTAAGGGATTAATCTCTTGAGTTCTTTATGCCTGACCTGCTGACTTTTTCAGATCGTATCTATGTGGACCCGGTAATGCTGGGGATTTTCCTCATGGGCCTCGCGATCGTCACCGTTATGGTGATGACGTTCAGACACAATCTGCGACAGGCGGGGAACGGAATTGGCGATTTTCCAGCTATTCTGACGATCCTGCTGGGACAAGTGATCTTTAGCCATACTCTGCTGTTTACGCTGGCGCTGTATCCACACGAGCAGATCCGTCTCACTGAAGTTGAAATCGGTGTCCTGATGCTGGGATCTATCTGTGCCGCCGCTGCAAGCGTGTGGCTTGCGGGTGGACGTTCAGCTCAGCGCCTGAGGCCATATACCGGATATTGCACGTCATCCATGGTAATCGCTCTGGCGGTAATGTCTCCGATGCTTGCGCACGCCGAGCTGCCGGCATCTGTCGACTGGGTCGCTATCGGCGTAGTTATTCTGGCTGTTGTCGGAATTAATGGCACTTTGCACCGGACGTTACTGTCCGGAGATAATAAAGCTCTTGCGCTGCTTAGCCTTGGCGTCATGACGGCATCGGTTGTGACTGCACAGTACGTCATCGCCCAAAGCCTGCATTTTGAGGCGTCAGAGCTGTCGCGTCTGAACCATGATGGCAAGAACGCTTTCTGGCTGGAGGTTTTCCTGCTCATGATCGGTGTGCTGGGCATTGGCCTCAGCGCGGTAATGGGCAACAATCCACGTCAGCACTGGCGACGTTTCGCCGTGACGGCGGTGCTGGTCTCCATGACATCTATCGCCGTGTTCACGGCGAATGAGATGTCTTTGCGTTACTCGAATACGCATTTTGAGCTGGCGCGCCTCGTTGAATCGCTAAACGGCAATCGTTCTGCGCTGTACGTGAAGTATCTTCAATATGAAGAGCGCGAAGACGGCACGATGCGCCAGTCCGTTCCTTCTGATGTCTTTCGCAACCTTGAAACCTATTACGAAGCGGCTGGCCGCATCGACCGGCTGATGGGCAGCAGCAATGTTCAGGATGGTATCGAGACCTTCTACCGCGAAGACATCCACCATGACGGTCATGATCATGATGCGGTAACTCTGGCTGATGAAATCGACCGCTTCTATCAGTTCATGAAGTCGGAATTCGGCCTTCAGGTGTCTCCGGTTGAGATCAGTGATGTCGATCAGATCATGTTTGAGCGCCGCCTCAACGAATTTTCCAACCTGATCATTGCGTCAGCGCGAGGCGCCTCAGAATCTCAGGAGCTGATCCGCGATATGGCGCTGCTCGGCGGGTTCTTCCTCGTCCTGTTTCTTGCGCTGGGCGTATTTCTTCCTGCGCACCGCTCAACCATTCAGGCGCTAGATGCTCTTGAGGCTGAGAAGGCACGTATCTACAAGCTCGCGCTGTGTGCTGAACATACGACGAAGGGTATCGTACTCACCAATGGCCGCGGCCAGATCACCTGGTGCAATGACGCGTTCTGCGACATGACCGGTTACCGTTTCAGCGAACTTGAGGGCTATACGCTGCTTCAGAAAACCCGCAATCCGGATGCGGATCAGCGCGTGATCAGCAAGGCGTTCATCTCGCTGCGAAATGCGGAACCGACTGATATTGAGGTCCTGGCACTCCGTAAGGATGGCTCTGACTTCTGGATGAGCGGATCGATTACGCCGGTTGTCGAAAATGGGCGCCTCAGCAAAGTCGTCCACGTCCTGAACGATGTGACTGAAGAACGTGAAATGCGCGACCGCCTCGCGACAGCTCAGGCCGAAGCAGAGCGTCTGGCGCTGGTTGTGCGCCACGCGTCTGACGGCATCGCGCTGCTTGATGCCGAGATGCAGCTCGACTGGATGAACCCGTCACTTGAAAAAATGACCGGTTATACCTTTGAAGAAATTCAGGAAAGCTCTCTGCACGAGCTGCTGCGCGGCATCGAAACCAATGCAGAAGACGTAGCGGACATGCTCTCTACCGTACGCCTGCGTGAACCATTCTCAGGAGAGTTTCTGGCGTATCGCAAGGACGGCTCGGAGTATTGGATTGAGGCTATTCTGTCTCCGTTCTTCGACGAAGGCGGTGTGTTTACCGGGTATATCGTGGTGCACCGCGACATTTCCGAACGTAAAACGCTTGAGCTCGCTCTGATTTCCAACCGCGACGAGCTTGCTGCGCGCGTTGAGGAGCGTACGCAGACGATCATGAATCAGTCGCTGGAGCTTGAAAAAGCGCTCGCCTCAGAGCGCGAGCTCAACCGCATGCAGACTGAATTTGTGTCCATGGCCAGCCATGAGTTCCGCACACCGCTGACCATTATTGATGGTATTGCGCGCCGCCTCGACAAGCGCGCGGATAAGTTTACGCCAGATGATGTGCGCGAAAAGGCTCAGACACTGCGCGCGACTGTGAAGCGTATGACAATGCTTGTGGAGCGTACGCTGGACGCGTCGCGTCTCTCCTCGGGGCGTATCAAACTGACGCCAGAGACCTTCAAGCTTCGCGATCTGGTCAATGAAGTGTGTGCCCGTCAGCGCGAAGTCGCGTCAGCTCACAAGATCGATTTGGATGTGAACGACTATCCGGAAGAACTCTTCGGCGATGCGCGCCTGATGGATAACGTTTTCACTAATGTGATTTCAAATGCCGTGAAATATTCCGGTGAGAACAAACATGTCAGTGTCCTTGGCACGACTGAAGGTAATTACGCCGTTCTCAGGGTTCGCGATTCCGGCATCGGCATTCCGAAAGATGAGTTGCCGAAGATTTTCCAGCGCTTTTTCCGCGCCAGCACGTCAACAGGTATTCCGGGTACAGGCATTGGCCTGAACCTCGTGAAAAGCCTTGTTGATATGCACCACGGCAAGGTGGAGCTGGATAGCGTAGAGGGTGAATGGACTGAATTTACGATCCGGCTGCCGCTGCAGTCACCGCTGGAGACAGGGGTGATGATGTCGGAGCTGGATGAAGAAGACGGGGAGCTCGGGGGAGCAGTTGTTGAAGCTGCGACGGGCACCGGGGGATAATTTATGCAAAATTTCAAACACGATATTGGATTGCCAAAAATGTCGGACATTGCCAGTCAGGAATTGCAGGAGCTGAGGGAACGACTCTCGGAACTCACACGCCATTCCTTGCGCACGCCGCTGACTGTAATTGATGGCAATGCGCGCCGCCTCGAACGATTTGCGGGGCAGGTGTCAGCCGAAGAGGTCAAGGCAAGAACCGAGATCATCCGGGCGACAGTCGACAAAATGGTTGAGCTGGTGGAGCACTCTATCGAGCTTACGCAAATGGCGGCCTGCATCAAGCCGGATCCGGTGATGAACGTCATGCTGCACGAACTCGTGGAAGGCATTACCCGTGAACATCAGGCCGTACGCCCTGACGTTAATCTGGTCGCCTGGCTCACGGAATGCCCTGATCTGGTCGTTGGTGATCGCAGGCTCGTTGAGTTGATCCTCGACAAACTTCTCACCATTGGCGGCGATCTCATCACCAACCGTGGCCGACTGGACCTCGTTATGTGGTCGGAGGGCCGTTGGGCCAATATCACTTTGAAAGCTATCTTTGAGGCGCGTTCGCTCGTCGACGTTCGCGACCTTTCAGAGAAACTGGAAGCAGACCGCAACCAGGCCACGACCGTGCTGCCTGATGGCGTAAACCTGAAGCTCATCCGTCTGCTCGTAGAGCAGCATGAAGGGGAGCTCGACATAGAAGATTGCGAAGACCGTATAGAGTTCGAGATACGGCTTCCGATTACCGGGCATGATGAGAAGTGCGAGAAACCGCTGCTCTACCTGCCTGAAGACAACTCAGACTCTCAGAAAGAAGGAACTGTGAAATGAGCGCGCGTATCGCAGTCGTAGAAGACGAGGCGGAAATCAGGTCCCTGATCGTCGAAGAATTGGAAGACGAGGGATATGAAGTGGCTTGCGCCGGCAACGGTGCTGAAGGCCTCAAACTGATTCAGGAATTCAAGCCGCAACTTGTCTTGTCTGACATTACAATGCCGGTGCTTGACGGTTATGGCATGCTGGAAGGCCTTCGTGAGCTGAAGGCGTTTTCGTCTACCCCGATCGTTTTTCTGAGTGCTCTGGCGGACCGCCGTCACATCATTCAGGGGAAGAAAATGGGCGTGGATGACTATGTCACCAAGCCAATCGACTTTGAGCTGCTTCTGGCAACCGTTGAGGCGCGTCTTCGCGAAGTTGAACGTATGACCGCTGAAAAAGAAGAGCAGATGGTCAAGCTCTACCACTCCTTCATGGCGCAGCCTGAGCAGGAGCGCCGCGTTAAACCTGCGCTGATCATTGCTGCTGAATGGCAGGATATCGACGATATCGAGAGCTCGCTTCGCAAGATGGGCGTCCCGTTCATCGTTCACCATCGTGGATCGCAGATCGACGGATATCTGGCGGAGAAAGCATACTCAGCTGTCATCCTGTCCCAGAACACGAATGATCAGACTGCTCTCACAATTTTGAAACGCAGCCAGCAGTTTGCGAAGCTGAGTATTCCAAAATTCCTGCTAATCGAGGATTCCAAGGCAGCTCAGGATATGAGCTATTGGGACAAGTTTACTCGTGTGATCTCACTGGATCGCGCGACTGAAGCGGACATTGAGGAAACAATCTCCGCTTACATCTAAGCTGGCTTTAAATCCCATCCCTGCCGGATGCTGTTTTCTAATGCGCTCAAAAGCGCATCCGGCGAATAGGGTTTAGCAACGTTCGGCGCTTCAGGCAGGCTTGCCTGAAGCTCGTTCATTCCCGATGCATAAATAAACGGGATAGCCTGCTGGCTCAGGCTTAAAGCGATTGGCTCGCATGTCTGGCCGTCCAGCATGACGTCTACGACCGCGTAGGCGACGGGGTATCTGCTGAGGATATCCATTGCTTCGTCGCAGTTACTTGCGACATGCACCTGAGCCGCGCCCATGCTTTCAAGCATATCAGCGACATCCAGTGCGATGATTGTGTTGTCCTCGACCAATAAGGCGTGTCCGGAGAAGGGACCGGTCATAGCATTGCTCCGATCCTCGCCCGCTCGGGCGTTCAGTGTTGCGGGTACGGTTGTATATCACAGCTTAACGTACTTGAGACGCTGCGTATTTGATCGAGATTAAAGCAACTGCAGACTGTGATCAGTCCTCCGGTAACCATGACAAATTGAGGTCCTGATAACGGTCGACATAGTCAATCATCTGCGAAAGACCCTCTTCATCGGTAATTTCGATGAACTGACGGCTCCTGCGGATAAAGCCTCCATCCTCAAGACGCTTGAGCATACGGCTGACGTGAACGCTTGTCAGACCCGTCGCATCGCCAATCTGCTGTTGTCTCAGCGGGCACATGAAACCGTTCTGAGCGGTATCGTTCATCAATCTGAGGCGGCTCAGCGTCTGCAACAGGAAAAGCGCCACGCGCATCTCACCGTCGTTACGACGCGAGATCATTACCCGATCCGAAATTATTGCATGCTCGATCGCTCCCAGCGCCGTTATGAGCGCAGCAAGGCGAGGGCTTTCGCTGAATACTTCATTCAGATCGCCGGTGCGAATTTTACATGCGATCAGGTCGGACTCAGCCACGCAGGTATTTTTGACGGTGGAGAATGCAATATTCTCGAAACCGACAACGTCACCTGGATGGTGAATTTGCGCGATGCTTGATCCGCCGTCTTTGAGAAGTTTACCGGAACTCACCCACCCTGATTTCAGGATGACAAGTTCATTAGCGGGCTGACCTTCAGACAGAAGAACATGGCCACGTGGGAGGCCAACAGCATTGGTCTCCAGACGCGCAAGCAGCTCAACATGGCGGCTGCTAAGATGCGTAAGCTTCATAAGCTTTGCGGCAAGACAAGATGCTGTCTGCGCGTGCTCACGGCCTTCGAATGTATAAACAGGCATATCCATAAGGAGGAAACGCGTATCGCCAGCTCGAAGTTTCCGCCATAATCTAGGTTAAAGTGTGACAGAATTCTGCATATCAATTGCAGTTGAACATTAGGTCGCTGTTTTGATTGACGAAAAAGTTGCCATATTTTGAAAATTGCGCGCTTTAAGGGGGCCGAACGGGCCATGCGGCGCTATGAAATATGGGGTTTATCGCGTCCATTCGCCTGAATAGGGAAATTTTTCGCGGCAAATCCAGTTTTCTATTTTTGATAGTGTTGTGGTCCGAACACCAAGACAGGGATGTACGTGTTTAGCGGTCTTCAGGATCGACGCCGTCATTGAGGCGCGCACGCAGTTCTTTACCGGCTTTGAAGAATGGAACGAACTTCTCTTCGACCTGTACAGTTTCGCCTGTACGCGGGTTGCGGCCAACGCGAGCATCGCGCTTACGCACTGAAAATGCACCGAAACCTCTGAGTTCTACGCGAGACCCGCTTTCAAGGGCGGAGGTGATCTCTTCCAGAATAACATCGACGACCTTCTCCAGATCCTGTGGACGGAGATGCGGGTTTTCATCAGTCAGTTTCTGAACGAGTTCTGAGCGTAGCATTCCCCCACCATATACGTTTTCGCGGCGAAACCAAAGGCTTCGCCGCGAATTTGTGATTGAATTTTTACTATGAAGGCAAAATTTCTATTGTTTGCCTTCTTCCTCATCACCTTTGAGGGCCGCACCAAGGATATCACCGAGGGACGCGCCAGAGTCAGCAGAGCCGTACTGAGCGACTGCTTCTTTCTCTTCTTCGATCTCCAGAGCTTTAATGGAGAGCGTTACGCGGCGAGAGTTGCGGTCGAAGTTTGTGACTTTCGCGTCGATTGTGTCGCCAACAGCGAAACGCTCCGGGCGCTGCTCTGAACGGTCACGGGAAAGGTCAGAGCGACGGATGAAGGCTTTGAGGCCTTCTGGAAGCTCAACTTCGATACCACCGGAAGCGACTTCGGTGACAGTAACGGTGAGGGTCGAGCCCTTACGCACGTCGCCACCAGCCATCGGGTCGTCGCCGAGTTGTTTGATGCCGAGAGAGATACGTTCTTTCTCAACGTCAACTTCGAGGACCTTAACTTTGACGGTGTCGCCTTTGTTGTAGTCTTCGATTGCTTCTTCGCCCTGACGGTTCCAGTCGATGTCGTTGATGTGAACCATACCGTCGAGGTCTGGGCCGATGCCAACGAACATACCGAATTCGGTGATGCCGCGAACTTCGCCTTCGAGTTCAGAACCGACTGGGTGGTCAACGAGGAACGCATCCCATGGGTTGTCCATGCACTGCTTGAGGCCGAGAGAGATGCGACGCTTGTCTGCATCAACGTCGAGGACCATGACGTCAACTTCCTGAGAAGTAGAGACGATTTTGCCCGGGTGGACGTTTTTCTTAGTCCAGGACATTTCAGACACGTGGATGAGGCCTTCAACGCCGTCTTCCAGCTCAACGAACGCACCGTAGTCAGTGATGTTCGTGATGCGGCCAGTGTAGCGAGCGCCCAGTGGGTATTTCGCTTCAACACCATCCCATGGGTCGGACATGAGTTGCTTCATGCCGAGAGAGATACGTTGTGTGTCCGGGTTGATCTTGATGATCTGAACTTTGACAGTCTCGCCAACGTTCAC
>CENJ01172122.1_pt1 | contig 36518 bp, 34 predicted proteins | sample 356161 | NCBI WGS metagenome assembly CENJ01 (sample SAMEA2619531, study PRJEB7988) | marine metagenome | biome: marine biome (ENVO:00000447); feature: surface water layer (ENVO:00002042); material: "saline water (ENVO:00002010), including plankton (ENVO:xxxxxxxx)" | depth 5 m | reverse complement strand
CCCGCCACTGACTGGCGGGCTTAATACAGGTTCAGAATTGTCCTGAACAGCAGGTGCGTTTCCATCCGGGGCCATAAAGACAAGCTTACCCTACACGCCCGAATTAGAGAACAGCTTAGTAGCGGTCTTCGCGAGCCGACTCGATTTCCTGCTGGTACGCTTTCATCACGTCTTCTTCAGACTGTGTCGGCGCAGCTTCAAGAGCACGCTGGTCTTCTTCGCGTTCAGTCTCTTCAGATGGACGAACTGTCTGAAGGTTAGCGATCAGCGCTTCTTTGACGTTGTTCAGATCAACAGCGTCCTCTGCGATTTCGCGCAGCGCAACAACAGGGTCTTTATCATTGTCGCGGTCCAGACCGAGCGGAGATCCTTCACGGATCATGCGTGCGCGGTGTCCAGCGAGAAGAACGAGTTGAAAGCGGTTGTCGACCTTATCGAGGCAATCCTCAACAGTTACGCGAGCCATTAGACCATCCAGTATCTGGGAAACAATTCTTCTCCCTATACGGGATCGGGAAGTTTTTCAAGGCATAGCTCTCAGCGTTTCGTGCCCAATCTGAAGTCACCTGCGACACGTGCGACCACCAGTGCGCAAAACCGTTGATCGAATCCGATCTGTGGATAATGTTGCCCCCTGTAATCGTTGGATTTTGCGAGGTAAAGTGGCATTTTATCAAAATGAACGTGTAGCGTTATTTATAGATGGTGCGAACCTCTATTCTGCTGCGAAAACCGTGGGGGTGGAAATTGATTACCGCAAACTATTGGAGGAGTTCCGCAAGCGCGGAAGGCTCATCCGTGCGTATTATTTCACCGCTTTAGTCGAAAACGATGACTACTCCCCGATCCGCCCTCTGGTGGACTGGCTGCAGTATAACGGCTTCAACGTGATCACGAAGTCTGCCCGTGAATTCACGGACCGCGACGGACGCCGCCGCGTGAAAGGCGATATGGATGTCGAAATCACCGTCGACATGATGAATCTCGCCAATCATCTGGATCACATTGTTTTGTTCTCCGGCGATGGCGATCTGACACGCGTTGTTCAGGCTGTGAAAGACAAAGGCGTCCGCGTGAGCGTCGTCTCCACTGTCAAAACACAACCGGCAATGATCTCTGACGATCTTCGCCGTGCAGCCGATACTTTTATTGACCTGACCGATCTGGCCAAGCTTATTGGACGTCCTCCACGCGACGATGAGCAGAGTTCAGATTATGGCGACGAAGAAGACGACGACTAAGAACGCACCGGCAGAGGCTCCTCTTGAATGCCCCCTCTGCCCGCGTCTTGTCGCCTATCGCAAAAAAAACGCTGCCGAAGAGCCTGACTGGTTTAACGCGCCAGTCCCGAGCTTCGGTGGCAGCGATGCCAGGCTTCTGGTTATTGGTCTTGCGCCAGGCCGCACCGGAGCGAACCGGACTGGCCGCCCTTTCACCGGCGACTGGGCTGGCGATCTTCTCTACCCGACACTCGACAAATTCGGTTTCAGCTCCGGCACTTATGATGCGCGCCCCGATGACGGGCTGACGCTTAACAGAGCGATGATCACCAATGCTGTGCGCTGCGTTCCGCCGGAGAACAAACCGGTCGGTGCGGAAATCAACGCCTGCAGGCCGTTTCTTGTATCCCGTATCGCCGAGCTAGCTGATCTGAGAGTCATGGTGACGCTCGGGAAGATCTCACACGATTCAACGCTTCGGGCGCTCGGCCTGAAAGTATCAGCTCATCCGTTCGGGCATGGCGCTCATTTTACCGTAACGACGCCCTGGCACGAACGCGAACTACATATCGTGTCGAGCTATCACTGCTCGCGATACAATACGAACACCGGACGCCTCACAGAAGAGATGTTCCACGATGTGTTTGAAAAGGCGAAAGAGCTGGCCAGTTAGCCGCGCTCTTTCATCAGGCGCTGCTTGTCACGATTCCAGTCACGCTCTTTAACGGCGTGGCGTTTATCGACCGTCTTGCGGCCCTTTGCGATACCGATTTCAAGCTTCGCGATACCGCGATCATTGAAATACAGCTTCAGTGGAATGGCCGTGCGCCCCTGACGCTCAATCGCCTGCGCAATGCGCGCAATCTCTCGCCCGTGCACGAGCAGCTTACGCTTACGCTTCGGCTCGTGATTGAATCGATTGGCTGCTGTGTAGATCGGGATATCTGCATTGATCAGATAGAAGCCGCCATCTTCGATGCTCGCATAAGACTCAGCAATATTCGCCTTACCGTTTCTGAGGCTCTTCACCTCAGACCCGACAAGCACAATGCCTGCCTCAAGCGTATCTTCGATTTCATAGTCGCGACGCGCTCGGCGATTTTCCGCGATCAGATTCTTTGCGGCCATATTAATCCAGCAATCCGGCGACTTTCAGCGCCGCATCAATTTCCTTCTTCACGTCATCATTCGGAGGAAGAAGAGGTAAGCGGATTTCCGGCTCACACAAGCCCAGGCGCGAAAGAGCGTATTTTGTCGGTCCCGGGCTAGGAGACAGGAAGAGCGCACGGTGCAGGCGGTAAGCTTTTGCTTCGAATTCACGTGCAGCTGCGAAATCGCCGCGCAGACACGCCGCATGGAGATCAGCCATAAGCTTCGGTGCGACGTTTGCCGAAACAGAGATACAGCCCTGCCCGCCCATTGCGTAAAAACCAAGTGCCGTCGGATCATCACCTGACAGGAGCACGAAGCCATCTTCGCACGTATCAGCGTGCTTCGTTACGCGTGCAAGATCGCCCGTCGCGTCTTTAATGCCGACAATGTTCGGGTTAGATGAAAGTTCAGCAACTGTTTCCGGCTGGATGTCACTGATGGTTCGGCCCGGCACGTTATAGAGGACGAGCGGCATCTGAACGGCATCTGCAATTGCAGAGAAATGCGCTGCAAGACCGCGCTGGTCCGGCTTATTGTAATATGGGCAAACCGTCAGAGCGGCATCAGCGCCGACTTTCTTGGCGTGCTGAACCAGACCAATCGCTTCAGCTGTTGAGTTGGACCCACAGCCTGCAATGACAGGAACACGACCATTCACAATCTCGACGCAGCGCTCGACAACCTTCCGGTGCTCTTCATGAGAGAGTGTCGCTGATTCGCCTGTCGTACCGCATGGCACCACGGCACCAGAGCCCGCCTCTATCTGACGCTCCACCAGTTTCTCGAACGCATCGAAGTCGACGGCATTGTTACGAAACGGCGTTATGAGGGCAGGAATAGATCCTTGAAACATGAAAACTCACTCTCACAGTTTTTGAGGCGTTGCGGGAACCCGGAGATATACATACGATATATGTAGATTACCACTCAATTACAGAGCCCCATATTCATGAAGCGACTCTCCCTGCTGACCCTTAGCTTAATTTCGGTTTTCACTATTCAGTCAGCCTCTGCAATCGAGCCGCCTTCACGGAAGCCCAACCCTCCGTACATCTCAAGCGTTCTGTCGCGCACGGATACGGAGCGACTGCGGCTCGGACTGGATGCGGCAAGCGATGGCGATTGGAGCCGTGCCGACGCATACAGGGACTCCATCAATGATGCGACAGCACGGCGCCTGTTGTTGTGGAGATCAGCTGCTTCGAGCCTGAGCGGCGCAGATTTCGCTGAACTCGACCGCGCACTTGAAGAACTCGACGGCTGGCCGGGCATGAACTCGATTCGAGTCCGTGCCGAAGAAGCCATTGCCGATTCCGATCTGTCACCGGGCGAACGTATTGCCTGGTTGCGTGCCTCCGGCCCGATTAGCGGTGAAGGCAAGATCGCCCTCGCCGAGGCTTATATCTCTATCGGGCAGCGCGAAGAGGCAGAGCTTCTGATCAAAAATGCCTGGCACAACCATACTTTCCTTTTGAGCCGCCAGCGTGAAATCGCAAACCAGTACGCTGAAATTCTCGACGTTGAGGATCACATTTATCGCGCTGATCACATGCTCTGGCGTTCCCAGCGCAGCGCTGCGAGCGATATGCGCCGGTATCTGCCGTCCGGCTGGGATGCCCTCATTGATGCGCGTATCGCGCTTGCGACCGGGGCGGCTGGCGTGGATCGTCTGATCAACAACGTTCCCAACAGCTTGCAGCTGAACCCGGGTCTTCTTTATGAGCGCTCGAAATGGCGGCGTCGCCGCGGTCGCTGGGAAGATGCACGCCCGCTTCTCCTCGACATCGCCCCGTCCAATCTGCCAGAGGCCGCTCTGGAGCGTATCTGGGAAGAGAAGAACCTGCACCTGCGCCGGACCATTCGCGATGACGAATGGACTGTCGGCTATCAGCTTGCCTCTACGCACGGCCTCACCTCCGGTGCAGACTTTGCCGAAGGCGAATTCTACGCAGGCTGGATTGCGCTTCGCTATCTGAACCAGCCCGATGTAGCTGCAGAACACTTTGCAACGCTGGAAGCTGGCGTCTCCACTCCGATCAGTCTCTCTCGCGGCCATTACTGGCTCGGCGAAGCCTATTCCGCGATGAATCGTGCAGAAGACGCACGCGCCGCCTATGCGCGCGGTGCACAGCATCTGACGACCTTTTACGGTCAGCGGTCTGCTGAACGTCTTGGCGACACGACGATGCAGCTGCCGGATATCGTGACGCCGACGGAAGCGGAACGCGAAGAATTTGAAAACATGGATCTCGTGCGCGCTCTGCGCATGCTGGCGGAAGCAGGCGAAAACTATCAGTTCCGCCGCATTTCATTCCATCTAGACAACCAGCTGAACAGCGCTGCTCAGTATGAAATGCTGTTTGATCTCGCGGACGGCTATCACATCACTATGGCCGGTGTTCGCGGGGCAAAAGCGGGCCTGTCTCAGGATATCGTCGCAACCCGCGCAGCCTATCCTCTTTTCGACTTCCCAATGCCAAGCCCGGACTCCAGCGCAGAGCAGGCCCTGACTATCGCTTTGTCGCGTCAGGAAAGCGAGCTGAACACGCGCGCGATTTCCAGCGCCCGCGCTTACGGCCTGATGCAGATGCTGCACTCTACGGCGCGTAGCCAGGCCCGCCGTGAAGGCGAGCCTTACCGTCGCTCATGGCTGCTTGATGATCCTATCTACAATGTCACTCTTGGCCGTGCGCATCTGGGCGATCTGATCGACCAGTTTGACGGCTCCTACATTATGGCGATTGCGGCCTACAATGCGGGCGCCTCTCGCCCAACACGCTGGATGCGTGAATATGGTGACCCGCGTGCCGGAGAGATCGACCCGATCGACTTTATCGAGTCCATTCCATTCTCTGAGACGCGAAACTACGTGCAGCGCGTGTTGGAGAATACTCAGGTCTACCGTTTCCGTCTGGCAGGTCAGCCGACCGAGATCACCCTCACACGCGACTTGTCACGCTGAGGCCAGAATCTCTGACATCTGGGCGGGATCGATATTCCCGCCTGTGATGATCACGATGACGGGCTGATCTGACGTGATCTGAACCTTGCCAGCCAGCAGCGCAGCCAGCGCTGCGGCTCCACCCGGCTCAGCAACCACTTTCAAATGCCTGAACGCGAACCGCACCGCTTCTCGCGCCTCTTCGTCAGAAATCAGCGCGACATCGAAGAGATATTCTTTGTTGATGGCAAAGGTCAGCTCACCCGGGCTGGGCGAAAGAAGCGCATCACAGATCGAGCGCGCATCAGGATCGACCTGCTCCCGATTGCCGGACTTCAGCGAACGGGCATGGTCATCAAAGTCTTCAGGCTCTGCGCCGACCACGCGAAGGTCTGGCCACTGATTGTGAACCGCCAGAGACACGCCTGCTATGAGACCGCCGCCACCCACGCAACAAACAAGTGCTTGCGGCGCTGTGGCATCGCCGTACTGGCGCGTAATCTCCACACCGCAGCTGCCCTGCCCCGCAATGATATGCGGATCATCATAGGACGGCACGACAACCAGATTTTTCTCCGCTGAAATCTTCGCAGCTATCTCTTCGCGGTCTTCGGTGAAGCGATCATAGAAGACGATTTCCGCGCCATCGCGCAGCACGCCTTCGACTTTCACCTTCGGTGCATCAGACGGCATGACGATAGTCGCGGGAACGCCGAGCAATTTTGCCGCTCTGGCCACACCCTGCGCATGGTTTCCGGATGAAAACGCCACGACACCTCGTGAGCGTTCATCATCAGTCAGGCGCGACAAGCGATTATAGGCACCGCGAAGTTTGAAACTGCCTGTATGTTGAAGCGGTTCGCATTTCACATAGACCGGCACGCCAATGCGCGCGTCCAGTTCATCATTGCGCAGAAGCGGCGTTTCGCGGACGACGCCATGCACCTGCTTTGCAGCATCGAGAACGTCCTGAACGGTCGGAACTATTGCTCCGGCTGACATGCTGTAACCCCCGCGACAGGAACCATTGTGCGCCAGCCTTCGGCGTCGATCATAGTCAGGCTTGCCTCAGGGACGCGTTGTCCGCCAACCAGTTGCTCGCCCGGCTCCATACGAAGCTCGACCATGCGTCCGTCACCGAATGCAAAGTCCTGCTCGGTCAGCTGCTGGCCAAAGATATCACCGCCGAGCGCAACACGGTTCAGGTCCGCAACCGCGCCATCAACCCAAAGCAATGCGTCCTCGGAGCCAGCTTTGGAGAAGAAGATAAATTCGGGCTGCTCGCGCCGCGTCCAGAGAAACAGTCCACACTCACCGACATTGAGCGTTTGCGCCGGAAGGCCGCGCTGCGGCGTCTCTACTTGTGCCAGCGGGCTTAGCGGCGCTGCCTGCCCGGCCTGATTGTTCGCTGAGGTTGGCGTTGCACAGCTGGCGAGGACCGCCAGCGCGCTAAATGCGAGTGAAATCCGGAATGAAGTCATGACAAGTCTCATTCAATAGAGTGTCGATAGGTGTAACGGTCCTGCCCCTCGGAGACAAAGCCCAGAAGCGACAATGCATTTGCCGTATCGGAGTTCTGCGTGAAGACTTCAGCAAAGAAGCTGCCGCGCGCATCAAGACCAACTTCAAGGCTCGCATTCACACGTTCGCCCGCAGGCGTAGCGCCTGAAAGCGCCACAAGCAAATCACCATCCGCGCAGCTCACTGGCCCGGAAAGCTCCGGTCCAACCCAGTTCCAGCGCGCTTCGGTCCGCGTCAGTATATCTGTCCAGACGGTCCCTTCGGCAATTTCGCAAAGCTGGTCATCAATCACAAGCTCGGAGAGGTTAAGGCGGAACTGGCCGTTCAGATCGCGCACTTCCTGCTGCAGGTTCAACAGATCACGCGTTCCGCCCATGGCGCGGATATCAGCAAGACGCGTGCGACCACCAAGGCCAGAGGACACTTTCCCCTCGCCGGTAATGCTTCCGCCTGACAGTGAGAACTCTCCGGAAATGGTTCCAATCAGCAAAGCCATAGGACTTGTCCTGAACGCAACATCGCCAACCGGCTGGATGCCATACAAAACATTCTCGACACGACCATCCCAGACGGTACCCGAGGCAACCGCATACCGCACAGACGGGTCACGAGCGGTGACCTGATCCATGACGAAGCGCGCAGGCGTTATCGCAAAGGCAATGATCGCCGCGAGGAAAACCACGAGGCCGGCAGACAAAACCCACTTCATTATGCACCCTCACGCTGCAGGAGAACACTTCCACGAAGCGTGTTGTTTTCAGGCCGCTTTCTCAGTTCCGCGCGCTGAACCGACAGGCCATACCTGCCCTCAAGTTCGGTCAGCCAGAGCATAAGTGCCTGCGCATTCACCGTATCAAACCATACCGTAGTCTGGTTTGAGCCAGAGGGTTGCAGGCGAACAATCTGTAGCCCTGCCGCTGTGGCTGTGCGGCTCAATAGAAGTTCGAGGCTTTCATTTGTCGTCTCGACACCGGACGGAACCGCTGCGACCTGGCTCTCCAACTGGGCTATGCCCTGAAACACCTGCTGCGCTTCAAGAGACATGCGGCGATACTCGCGCTCTGCACCATCATGCGCATTACGCAGAGGAACGAACATAAGAAAATACACCGCAAGAATGGCCGTAAGACCACCCGCAATCAGGATCATCATGCGTTCGCGGCCTGTCAGGCCCTGCCACCACTCTCTCATGGCCGACCTCCAAAGCTCGCTTCACCGACGATGACTCCGCCCTCCTGACGCGCGCCACCAAGCTCAAGGCTGAGCCCCCTGCGCTCAAAACTATCTCTCAGCCGGTCACGGCTCTCATAACCCGCAAACTGTAGAGATGCCGTGATCTGGCCCGACGTCCGGTCAAAGGTCAGACCTTGCAGAGAGACACCCTCGACCTCTTCCAGACCGGCATACAACGCCGCAGAAAGTTCGATGAAGGACGCTCCGCTGCCGCCCGGTGCGTTGCGCATTTTCAGAGCAACTTCGCGTGATGGGTCAACCACACGCCCTTCTTCAGGAAAGGCACGGGAATACGCGGTAACCATCGAGTTATAGAGATCATCGCTCGCTTGGTTCAGGCCGAACACGCTGACACCAAGTGAGGTAATCCAGATCAGTAGCGCTGCCGCAGCGAGGCCCAGGGTGGCTGACCAGCCACTCAGCCTGAACTGTCCCTTTGAGCGGCGCGCATATGCGCCCTGTCGCAAATCAATGCCTGCACCAGCCAGCAGGTTGGGCGCGATAAAGGCGACGAAACTGTCCACGCGTGAGGTTTCACCCGGTACATCAGTCAGCTGGCTGTCGTCGCTGACAATGTGCTGAACCGATTGAAGGTCAGCCTGCTGCAAGATCGCCGGAACAAGATCAGCCGCGAGATGCGGATCGCATCCATGGAACCGCTCGCCGTCATAAATAATGACGCGGCCATCACCGTCGAAAACGAAGGGCTCTCCTTCAGTGAAGAGCGACGTTTCGGGAATAAGCTCAGCACGCGCAAGAAGCTCTGCAGGAAGGACTTCGCAGGCACTTAGCCAATCAGACATGGCAACATCGGAGACGACAGCGACTGTACGCGTGTTCGGGTTTTCCGGTGCACGTGGTCCAATCGCGATATGAAGCTCGCTGACGGGCTGGCCAAGATCATCTTCGAGCTGGAAAAGAGCTGCCGTGCGCAAATCCGCCATAGACCGCGTCGCCGCGGTGACCGTCGACATGAAAACGTCCGGCCCGGGCACGAGTAAAACAACGCGGTCCGCGACGACGTCTGACACCGCCTCGCGCGAAACAGGTTCTACCTCATTTTCAGAGCGCGCAATGAACCAGTCATCCCCCATCGGGGTGCCAGGCAGGCGCGCAAACAGAACACTCATTCATCAACTCCGATCCGCCGCCTGACCAGCTGGACACTGTTATCCGATCCGAGACGGAACACCGCCTCATAGCTCGTCATGGCTTCGGCATAAACCACTTCACCGGAAAGTCTGAAAAATTTCGACGTCGTGCCGAGTAGCGTCTCATGACGCAGTTCAGGCGCAACCGCCGCGAGGGTCGGCTCAGTCAGAAATGTTTCGACATCCGGAAATTCCAGATCACCCTGCGCTTCCATAATTGCGCGCATACTTTCGCGGCCAACCTGACCGGAAAAGACAGCGCTAATAATAGGCGCGTGGCGTTCATCCATCGTATTGATGTTGAAAACGCCAATGGTCTCATCAGGGCGAGCGCACACATAAGGCGCGATCATACGATACAGCTCAGGCGTATAGCCGCGCATATCCAGCAATTCGGCTGGCGTCACGATTGGCCCATTAGCAGCCGAGCGTGGCTGTGACAGGCTCGCGTAAAATCCGTTCTCGGCGCCGAAGGCCTGCTGCACCGAGTCGGTATCGATCCAGTCTTTAGCGACCTGCATCAACTGCTGTGCATCACTCTGTGGCAGATCGAGCGCTTCAAGGAGTTCGACATAGAACGCGCCCGCATCAATCGCAGCCGTTGTCTCGGAGTCTTCGGCTTCATGGCCCAGACTATTCAGATTGAAGCAGTTCGTCGCATCATCCACGCGCGCCATCAACCGCCCGCCCTCAATGGGAAAAGCAATGGTCTGACCAAGCCCCGGCGAGAAGCGCGTAATGCTGCCTTGCGTCAGCTCGCTCAACTGCGCAATTTTCTGCGCAGCGAGTGTTTCCGCGCCACTGACATACCATCCGATCTGGTTGCGAGCGCCCGTCATGGACGCAACCTGAACCGAGCGTGTCACGGTTTGCAGGATGCCAACGCTCACGACCGATAGTGTCGCGACAAGCAACAGCACAACGAGCAGCGCGGCGCCCGTGTCATTGCGCTTCATCTTCTGTTTCCCGGAAGTCATCAGATCGCCCCCCCTGCTGGCAGAAGGAACATCCAGACCATTTCAGGCTTGTCAGAGGGGCGTACGACAAGACGCACGGCAGGCGGCGCAGTGATCGGCGTTTCCGGCGTTGCCCGCCATTCTCGCGTCCAGAGCTGCCCCTGATTGAACTCGGCGTAGACGTCGTCCAGTCCGTCCAGCAGAACTTCATCACGGAAATCGTCATTGAAGAGCGGGTCCGCAAACGGCCTCGTTCTGCGGATGAGGCGTCCGTTCTCAAACACGTAGCGGACAGCGAAGAGACCGCTTCGCTCCTCCATCAGGCCGGGGTTTGTCCAGCCATCACGGACGAACGCGAACAAAAGCCCGGCTTCGCCGATGCCACCCCCCAGAAATGATGCGGATGGATCTAAAACCGGACGGCTTTCAGACGCACGTGGCACCCATTGCAAAAGGTCTTCACGCACACGCGTATGCGCCTGAGCATAAGCTTGCGTCTGCTCCGTGGATGCCGCCAGCGCATCACGGCTCTGGAAAGAGCTCAACAGCACTGTCGTGCCAGCAATGGAGATCGTCGAAATGATGAAGAGCGACACCAGCACTTCGATGAGGGAGAAACCGTGATCAGAACGCATGATCATTCTCTCCGGAAGCCATAGCGCAGAACAAGTGTTTGCTCGGAATCGCTGAGAGAAACACGGACCGTCACGCCCAGAAGCCCCGCCTCACCGGTATTCTGAATGTCGCGTCGCCATTCGAAATCATACCCGCCCATAACCGTTTCGCCCTGCGACCCACCGAGCGTAAGGCGATCATTCAGATAGGTTTCAACGAGCACATTCTCGGCAACAAACTCGGCATATGCGCGTGCCGCCATCTGTCCTGAAGAGCGAATATTCTGTGTGATGAGCGTCATGGTCGCGACTGCGACGGTTGCGAAAATTGCGAGCGCGACAAGGCTTTCGAACAGCGAAAAGCCTGCATCATTGTGGTTGGGGGTACGTTTAGCGGGAAGCGTCATGGATGATCACCTCCCCTGTCTGGCTGATGTCGATCCCGACGCTCTGATTTCGCCAGCTGAGTTCCAGCGAAGCTTCAGTCGCAAAGCCTGACGGATCGAACCAGATGTTTGGAATGACCGGCGCATCATAATCCTGCGTGGTGCGAAATACCGGCTCGTCATCGCCTTCGAGTACGACTTCAGTATCCGGGTGGAGGGCAAATACCTCCGTATCTCTCAGGCCCATCGGTGCGCGCCAGAGACCACGATCAAACACGAGAACGCGAACTTCGTTTTCTTCAAGCAGGAGACCACGAGGCGCACCGCCCAGTATCGCTTCAGTCCGTTGATTGTTGAGTAGGCGGTCCAGCGTTCCGCGCACTTCAATCAAAGGCGTCGGCGAACGCGGCAGCGACAAAACAACGAAGCTCGACGCCAGCCCGACTATGAACAGGGCGACCATGATCTCAATGAGGCTAAGCCCCGCATCAGATCTTAAATCGCCCGATTGCACCTAGTTCTCTCCCCAATTCCCGACATCGGCATTAAGGTCTTCACCGCCCGGACGGCCATCCGCGCCGAGTGAGAAAATGTCGATACGACCGCGTTCACCCGGATTGCGGTATTGATATGGATTGCCCCAAGGGTCAGCCGGAATTTCAGACCGCAGCAGATAGCCACCCTGGCGGTAGAGTTCCGCTCGGTTCAGCCCTGTCGGCGCATCAACAAGCGCTTCCAGTCCCTGCTCTGTAGTCGGGAATGTCAGCATGTCGGAATTGTACTCGTAGAGCGCCGTTTCCAGCGCCTGAATGTCGGTACGCGCCTTTTGCACCATGGCGCGGTCACGAGACGGCAATACGTTGATCATCACGACTGTTGCGAGCAGGCCCATGATGAATACGGCCACCATGATCTCTGTCAGGCTGAAGCCTTCCTCTCCGCGATTGCGGCGCTGCGATTTGCGAGCGAGCAGAGTTTTTAGCCAGGTCATCATTTTCTCCTGATCAACCGATAACGAATGAATTAAGCTGCAAAATTGGCAGCATGATAGATAGAACAACTAGGGCGACCATGCCGCCGAGCACGAGAATAATCAGAGGCTCAAGCAGTCCGAGCGCAACCTTGGTCGCCGCTTCGAACTCGTCTTCCAGATATTTCGCGCCGCGCAGCAACATGTCGGGCAACTGACCGCTCGCTTCACCACTGGAAGAGAGCTGTGTGATCAGTGCAGGAAAGACGCCTGTCGATTTCATGGCGCGGCTAATACCTGCGCCCTCGCGGACCTTCACGATGATGTCCGAAACCGCATTCTGAAACACCAGATTGCCGAGGCTGCTGCGCGCTGCGGTCAGGCTTTCCAGAACCGGTGCGCCATTGCCCAGCAGCGTAGAGAGAGTTCGCGCGAAACGGGCCGTATTCACCTGCGTCAGCATTGTGCCAATGACCGGTAATTTCAGCATCACACCGTCAACCACGCGCTTCACCTTCGGCAGCGCGAAAAGCCGTGTCAGGCCAAAGATGGCAGCGACGATGACGGCCAGAATGATCAGGCCGTAATTCTGCAAAACGTCACTAATGCCGATGACGATACGCGTCAGCATTGGCAATTCCTGATTCATCGTTGTGAACTGCTCGACGACGCGTGGCACAACAAAGGTCATCAGGCCAACCATGACGAGCAAGGCGGTGAAGGCTAGCACCATCGGGTAGATGAGCGCCGTCTGCACGGTCTGACGAACCTTGCGCGAGCGTTCCAGATATTCTGCAAGACGCTCAAGTACCGCGCCCAGATCACCAGACGCTTCGCCAGCCGCTACGATAGACCGATAAAGCCCGTTAAAGACCTTCGGATGTTCGCCCAGCGCTTCCGAAAGGCGATAACCCTCCGTCACAGAGTTCCGGATCGCGAGCAGCGTTTTACGCACACCCGGCTTTTCTGCCTGCGCGGCAGCTGCCGCGATGCTTTCCTCTACCGGTGTGCCGGAGCCAATCATGATCGCCCATTGGCGCGTAATCAGCAGCAAATCGGATTGCGAGACGGACGCAGCGCTAAGGCTGGACAGCGCTGACTTGGGCTTTTCTTTTGCCTCTTCCAGTTTGAGCGGTGTCATCTGGCGTACGCGAAGTTCGCGACGCGCAGCCCGCGCTGAATCGGCAGCGATTACGCCCTTTTCACGCTTTCCCTCCGGTGAGAGCGCGACATAATCAAATGTCGGCATTACCCTCTCCTTCCGGGCGACAGACCCGAAGTACTTCTTCGGCTGTGGTGATCCCGTTCAGCACGTGTCTAATGCCATTCTGGAACAGGCTTTGCGCTTCACGGAACGCATAGCTCTCCATATTTTGTTCAGACGCCTCGTCATGGATCATGCGCTTGAGCGAGCTATCCACGCTGATCATCTCGAACACGCCTGCACGGCCGGAATAGCCTGAATTGCTGCAAGAGAGGCAGCCTTTGGCGCGGTAGAAGACAAGATCAGGTGATGGCGTGAGGCCGAGAGCGCGAACTTCGAAGTCTTCCGGCGTGTATGCCTCACGACAAGACGGGCACAGTCGGCGGACAAGGCGTTGAGCAAGAACCCCGCGCAGCGTTGAGCTAAGCAGGAAGGGCTCAATCCCCATATCGCGAAGACGCGTCACAGCGGCAATCGCGGAGTTGGTGTGAACGGTTGAGAGAACCACGTGACCTGTGAGCGAGGCCTGAACGGCAATCTCTGCGGTCTCGATGTCACGGATCTCGCCGACCATCACAACGTCAGGGTCCTGACGAAGAATAGCGCGCAGACCGGCGGCAAATGTGAGGCCAACTTTGGTGTTCACCTGGGTCTGGCCGACACCGTCCAGACCATACTCGATCGGGTCTTCCACTGTGAGAATATTACGGGACTGGTCGTTTAGCAGAGTGAGGCCCGAATATAGCGTCGTTGTCTTACCCGAACCGGTCGGACCCGTCACAAGGATGATGCCGTTCGGGCTCTTGAGCGCGGCTTTGAAGGCATCCAGCGTGGACTGATCCATGCCCAGATCGAGCAGATTCAGACGCGCTTGTTCCTTATCGAGAAGACGCAGAACCACGCGTTCGCCATAGCGCGATGGCAGCGTGGAGACACGCACATCGATGGAGCGGCCACCGAGTGCGAGCGAGATACGACCGTCCTGCGGCATGCGTTTCTCGGCAATATCGAGACGTGCCATAACCTTGATCCGCGAGACAAGCAGCGGCGCCAGACGACGCGATGGCGAGAGCACATCTTGCAGAACACCATCGATCCGGTAGCGGATGGAGAGCTTGTCTTCATACGGCTCGATGTGAATGTCCGACGCGCGGCGCTTAACCGCTTCGTAGATCAGACCATTGATGAGACGAATGATCGGCGCATCATCTTCAGCGTCCAGTAGGTCAGCCGTCTGCGGAATCCCCTCAACGAGCGACGCCAGGTCTTCACGGTCTTCAAGGCCGCTTTCCTGATACTCGTCATCAATGCCTTTGGCGGCATAGACGGTTGATAGAATCTGGTCGAACTCGGTGCGAGACAGCGACTTCAATTGTGCGACTGGTCCGACAGCGCGTCGCGCCTCAAGAACAGACAAGACGCGCGCACCTTCACGAACACCAAGAATTGGTTCAGCGCCGCCTTCGGCTTCCGGTGGAAGCAGAAGCACGCCGTGATCCTTGGCGAAATTATACGAGATGGTTGCTGCCCGTTGGCTGGCCATAAGCTGTCTTCAGTTCGTTATCTTGGTTATTGCGCCGGCGGCAATGTGCCGAGCACGTCCTGCACAAAGCGATCAATGTTAGACGTCTCTGCTCCCGTGCTCATCAGTTCCTGCGCGCGGATATAGCGGTAACGCTGACTTGTCGTCATGCGCACATCTTCAGAATCGCGAACGACGGTCGGACGGATGAATACCATCAGATTGGTCCGGCTGTTTGTCACGCCTTCAGACTGGAAGAGACGCCCGACACCTGGAAGATCGCCGAGGAACGGCACCTGAGAGGCGCTCACCGCGCTTGTCTGTTCAATCAGACCACCCAGCACGATTATCTCGCCGTCATCAGCGATGACTGTCGTCTCGATGGAGCGCTTGTTCGTAATGAACTCGCCCGATGTGGATACCGCGTCAGCGATGTTGGACGCTTCCTGATAGATTGAGAGACGTACAGAATCGCCCTCACCGATCTGAGGCGTCACATCAAGCTGAACGCCCACATTCTGGCGCTCAATCGTGCGGAACGCATTTGAGTTGCTATCGCTGAGCACTTCGCCGGTCGTCACAGGAATTTCCTGACCGACAATGATGGACGAGGTTTCGTTATCGACAGCCATCAGCATTGGCGTGGAGAGAATGTTTGATTCAACATCGTTCTCAACGGCGTTCAGAATGACACCAAACAGCGTATCGCCGCTCATGCCGCCACCACCAAGGGTCAGGCCTTCCAGACCAAGGAGCGACGAGATCGCTGCGCTCTGGAACGTATTGCTCCCGGAACCGGTTAGTCCGCCATCGGAAACGAGCGCGCCTGTGAGTGCCAAAATATTCGGCGCGGAACGCGAGAAGTTTGTGGAGGCGAACGGAATGTCATTGCCCGTGCCTGAAACAACAAATTGCAGGCCGAGTTCGTTGACCGCGTTGTCGGACATTTCAACAACCAGCGCCTCGACCATCACTTGCGGGCGGCGCACGTCGAGTTCCTGAACCACGCGTTCCAGCGCATTCAGCATTTCATACTCTGCGCTCAGCACGAGTGAGTTGGTCGCTTCGTGGAATGAAATCGTCGGTGCAACACCGCTACCTTCGCCAGCTCCGTTCTGCTGAGCAATCGCAGCGCTGAGGCGCTCCAGCACAGGCACGATTTCTTCGGCTTTGGCGTTAGAGAGCGGAAGCACGCGAATATTGTCGCGTACGCGTTCGGAAGCATCCAGCTCACGCGCCACGGTCAACGCGCGGCCTACTGCGTGTTCTTCACCGCGCAGAATGATGGAATTGGTCGTATCGGACGCGACAGCAGTGAAGTTGAGTGCAAACTCGTCGTGAAGTCCGTTAAGAACGGTCTCCATCTCCTGCGCCGGTACATTTTGAAGCGCTATAGTTTCAATTGTCGTGCCGTCCTCATCCAGCTGACGCACGACCTCACGAAGGCGCGGCATGTTGGACGCATAATCGACAATCACCAGCGTGTTGCTGTTGCGATTGGCCACGACCTGCCCTGACGGGTTCAGGATCGGGTTCAGCATCTGCGCCGCCTCAACGGCACTGAAATAATTGAGCTGCACGATCTGGGTAACAAAGCTGTCGCCATTCGGGCCACGGCTTTGGATGCCTGCCGAGCTCGACGCCGTCGCTTCCGGGACGATCCGGTATGTGCGATCGCCGGACGGAATAGCAACGAACTGATGAACACGAAGTGTGGCGAGGAATACGTCGAACACCTCATCCGTCGTCAGCGCTGTTTGTGAGGTGACAGTTACGCGGCCACGCACCTGCGGATGGACGATGAATGTATATCCGGTGACGATAGATACGTCTTCAATGAGGTCGGTGAGTTCAACATCATCAAGATTGATACGGTGGCGCTGCTGGGCTGGCGTATCCATTTGCGCCATGGCAACCGGTGAGACGAGAAGGCTGCCTGCTGCGAGCGCCGCAAAAATGCCGCCCGACACCACTGACGTTTTAAGAAAGTTCGCCATCTTAATTCCCATCACTCGCCGACATTTACACGTATCGGCACAATCTGCCCGTTCCGTTCGACTTCAAAGTCAAAACGGTTTGCTTCACTGAACACGTCATAGAGGTCTGATAAAGACTCATCTGACATGTCGTAACCATTCACTGTGATCAACTTATCGTTCACGCGCAGTCCAACGCGCGCAAGGCCTTCAGCATTCGACGTACCCTGAATTTGCAGCACCGTTGATCGGTCTGGCTGCACAACACGTCTGATGGTCACGTCACGGTAAAACTGTTCGAACGACCATTCATCAGCGCTGACGGTGTAATTCCCCGGGCTACCGGCTTGGGGCGCGGCTTCCGTTGGCGCAGCGCGCTCCGGATCGTTGCGGCTAATGGCGTTGCGTTCATTGAGGTAAAGCGTCTCGCGCACGCCGTTACGCAGCAAGATAACGCGGTCACTTTGAATCTGTTCGAGGCTGACGCCTGAGACAACGGTATCGCCTTCATAATAGCGGCGCACTTCATTGTCCGGTGTATGGATGCGGACAAAGCTTTGCTCAGAATCACCAAAAGCAAAAACTGATCGAATCGACAGGTTTAGCGTCGTCTGAGGCGCCTCTTCCTCAACCGCCTCGACCTGCCCGTCCAGCGTGCGTGTAAATGGGTTGAAGCTTCTGAAAATTGCGGGGCTCGCCGCGAAATCTGCAGACTGGCTGGCTGACGTACGCGCAGACGCGTTTGCGACAGGCACATCGACGAAAGCTGCGGGTGTGAGCACAGACCAGAAAAGCCGCGCCAGGAGCCATGCACAGAGAATTACAAACGCGACGTCCAGAGCGATACCGACACCTCGCCCAATAGCGCCTTTACGCGCCGCGATATCGGTCAGTTTGCCAGTCAGTGCGGAGGACTCACCCAAATGTTTTCTCTGTCATTCTACTGTTCAAGCCGGGCGAGTGTCGTCGCCCGGCTCGGGTTTGTAAATTGTGCGAACACGATTGTGTACGAACAATAATGGAAAACTGATCAAAATTCGCGGCTGATGCCGAAAGAAATCGCCGGACCGAGGCTGTAAGTGTCCACATCAACTGTGACACCACCGCCCTGTTGGTAGGCTTCAAAGTCATCGCCGAAAATGTTCGATGCGTTGAATGACAGCTCGTATTCTGCACCACCAAGATCAACCGGACGGCTGTAGACAAAGTCCACAGTCATTGGCGGCTGCTCGATAATTGCAGGCAGACCATCAGCAATCGATTCGCCTGAACGAATGCGCTCGCTTGCATAGTTCAGAAGCACGTTCATTTCTGAACCGGTGTCGTTGTTAGACAGGCCGAGTTGCAGGTTGAACAGGTGCTCAGACTGGCCCTGAAGCTGGCGACCGTCTTCAATACGGCCCGCAGCAGACACGGTAGACAGAACCGGCGATGTTGGCGTGCCACCATTGATCGCGATCGTGCCGTCAGCGCTGATCTCAGAGTCAGACCATGTGTAGTTGGTCTTCACAGTGAAGTCGCGGTCACGGAAGAAGTCCCAGTTCGTCCAGTCGAACATTGGCAGGATCTGCTCATATTCGACTTCGAAGCCATAAAGCTCTGCGCTCGGAACGTTCACGAAGCTTGTGTTTGTCACGTTACCAATGCTGACGAGGACTTCCTCAATCGGGCTTTCCATCTCTTTGTAGAAGAGGCCGAATGTGAGGAACTGACCGCGGTCGAAATAGTACTCGGCGCGGATGTCATAGTTGCTGATAGAAGCGTTCTGAAGGAACGGGTTACCAACGAATGATACGTCGGTTTCAGTGTTCACAAACTGCGTTGGCGCAAGCTCACGGAACTGCGGACGTGTCAGCGTTTCAGAATAGCCAAAGCGAACCTGGAAGTCCTGGAACGGTGTGACGGTGATCGTCGCAGCTGGCAGGAAGTCTTCCTTGCTATCACAGCTCTGGTCAGCCTGACGTTCAATACATGCTTCAACGAAGTTGCCTGCAGCCGGGCCGTTCAGCGTGATCGTGTCGACAGCCTGAATGGCAGACTCAAAGCGTCCACCGATGGCTGCACGAACAAATGGCGTAACCTGTGCATCAACCTGAACATAAGCAGCGTCGACTTCGAGCGTCGCTATGTATGCTTCCGGGAACTGAATACCACCTGTTTCCTGAACAGAACCAGGGCCACCATTGAACAGCGCGCTGTAGATGTAATCGAGGCGAGTACCCGTCGCGTTTGGCAGACCTCCGATACCGGTGATGTCGAAAATACGGACAGACGCGAAACGGTCGTTTTCTACGTAAGAATAGCCTGCGAGCAGGTTTACTTCGCTGAACAAGTCGCCGTTGAACTGAAGCGGGAGTTTGAAGTCCAGACCGAAGTCTGTCGTGTCGTCCTGTACATCAGAATACTGGATGCGGTTCGCAGCTGGAGAAGACGATAGAATAAATTCGCCATTCGCGTCTTCGCGGTAGCGGTTAGACAACTGGAATGGGGCATCACGCTGGGCTTCAGAGTAAGAACCGCGCCATTCAACTTCCAGATCCATCAGGTTCGGGAAGACGTGCTCACCGCGAATCTGAGTTGTCCAAAGCTGGCGTTCAAACCACTCAAGAGAGTCGTCACGGAACACACCCGCATCTTCTTCGGTTGTACCGATGATTGTACGCGCCTCTTTCTCAGAAGAGCGTGTACCAAGCGCGGTGAACTGCACTTCGTGGTCCTGATAAAGCTCAAAACCGATAACTGCGAGCGCGTTCACGCCAACAGTGTTTTGCGTAGAACGACGGTCGCGTTGTTCTTCGGCGGCGATTTCAGGGCTGTTGATAGACGGACGCACTGCCTGACCACGAATACCTTCGCGGGTAGACCATTCGTTGGAATAGCCTACAGACCCGAGGATACCCATAGTGATATCGCTGCTGAGGTCATATGCATCACCGGCTGTGACGCCGAATGAGAAGTTAGGACCAACGTCACCTTCCTGCATCACCAGCAGAGACGAATCGTCCGTAAAGGCACGACCGAAATCGTAGTTTTCCGTTGCGATGTCAAAGCCAGGAAGATCGCGGGCGCCATCGTCAAAGCCGAGGGCGTCGGTATCAGAACCATGATAAAGAAGACCGCTCTGGAAGCTTGTCTCGGTGTCGCCGCTGACGTCGAATGAGACGTTCAGGAAGCGATCGTCAGGAACGGCGCGCGTGCGGATGTCTACGAGACCACCGCCGAACTCGCCAGGCAGGTTCGGAGAGTATGTCTTTTGCACGAGAATGCCGGAGAGAGCAGATGTCGGGAACAAGTCAAGCGGAGCGACACGGCGAAGAGGCGCCGGGCTCGGCAGCGGAGACCCGTTGAGAGTCGCGCTGGAATAACGCTCGTTCAGACCACGAACATAAACGAATTTGTTGTCGGCTGTCGTAACACCGGCCACACGACGGAGCGCAGCAGCAGCATCACCATCGCCTTGAAGCTGGAAATCACCAGCGTCGAGAAGGCTTGAAACCTCTGAAGTCGAACGACGTTCATCCGGAATGTAGCGGTATCGCACCTGAACCGTTTCAAGTGTGCGCTGATCAGTCGCTTCTTCCTGCGGCGTTTCTACCGGCTCTGCTTCCTGAGCAAATGTCGGCAGGGCGAAAAGGAAAGACGCGCTGGTCAGAAGGACAAGTCGGGCACGCGATTTACGGGTGAACATTGTGACCCCCAAAAAAGGAAAACGGGATGACGCATCCCAGAGTGAGCTATTGATATCGGAGAGGAGAATGGGGCCGGAGAAAGCTCCGGCCCCGTCTCGGATTAGTTTGTGACGTCGCCGTCTTCGTTGACAGTCCAGCCGCGGAACCATGTGTCGTTCGCGTCTTCGACCGCACCGACATAAGTCGTTGCAGAGAGCGTACCGATGCCGGTTACGTCGTATGCTGGAACAGCTGTTTCGTTCGCGCCCGGCACAACACCTGGACGACCTGCACGGAATGTGAAGCCAGACAGAGTGTTTGTACCTTCGACAATGTTATCACCAGCTGCTGGTGCAGGTGGGTTGTCACCATCGTTGCGGAAGTTGTTAACGTTATCGAGGAAGATAGAGCGAAGCTCCAGCGTTCCGTTTGTGATGTTGTCAATCGTAGCCTGATCGTCCACGTCGATACCGTCATCGAAGCCGACGATAATGCCGTTAGAGATCGTGCCAGCCATACCGCGGCGCAGAACTGCACCAGCGTCAACCGCTACGTCACCAGAGTTGATGATCGTGAAGTTAGACAGACGTGGTGTAGAAACCGGCTGCAGGTCGTTCGGACGCTGGTTGTCGCCCTCGATGCCGCGTGGGTCGCCAGACATGTCGCCTTCGCCCGGATAGACGATTGCGTACTGCATGGAGCCCTGCCAGCCGTCAGTCCAGTCGAGAGAGTCGTCACCGCAACCAAGTGCTACAACGTGGTCAGCAGACACTGTACCGCCGAAGAACTCGAAACAGTCATCAAGGTTATTGAAGACCTGAACGTAGCTGACGTCTGTACCAGAACCTACGCCCTGGAATGCAATGCCGTTGAGCTCGTCTGTGTTCGTCAGACGTACGCCTGCATACTCAACACGTGTGTAGAAGAGCTGGCCGGAGTCATCGTCAGATGTCGCGCCGCCGAAGAAGCCGGAAGCACCCTCACCTGATTTTTCACAGTCAACTGTACCGCCAACAGCTGTCGCATCAGCACAGTCGTTGATTGGTGCGCGGCCGTTGATGACCAGACCACCCCAGATACCTTTTGTCGTGCGGTCAGTTGCAGTCGTTCCATCCAGAACGCCCTTAGCTGTGAACACAACAGGGTCAGCTTCAGTACCGTTAGACAGGATACGCGAACCACGAGCGATGACGAGGTAGTCGTCATTGCCTTCAGACACAACCGTTACGCCAGCGTCGATAGTCAGTGTCGCAGAAACAGAACCTGGCAGTGGAGACGCAGGGTCCGCACCGCGGTCAACGCCGATAAAGACAGGGTTCACGAGTTCGTAAACAATGTTGTCGCCGTTTGTGAGACGAAGGTCTGTTGTGATCGCGTTTGTACCGTCGATCTGGCAGAGCAGTTTCGTTTCGTTTGTCGCCGCAACAGTGATGTCACCAGCAGATGTCGTGCCTGTTGGACAAGCAACGACCGGCTCGTCGAACAGAGTGCCCGGCAGAGCGAAGTTCGCCCAGCTGTTGTCAACATCTTCAGTTGGACCGAATGCACCGATATAGCCGATGTTCGCGCCGAAGAATGCCTGATCAGCCGCAGCAACCTGAGTAGGAGTGATGCTCGCTTCCGCAGAACCCGGGAAGAACAGGTCAACGAGGGAGTTGTCGCGTGCAACAACAGAAGCGTTGAACGCTGGAACGCCGTCGCCGTCGGTTGCGAATGGCTCCGGAGAATCTACGAGAATAGATTCAACAACCAGATCGCCGTTTGTGAAACCGTCGAATGTCTGTTGATCGTCAACGTCGATACCCGTCGCGAAGTCAGTGATGACACCGTTCACGAATACACCCTGTGTACCGCGACGGAGCAGCATGCCCTGTTGGTTACCAGTTGTACCGACGAGCGTGAAGTTGGAGACCGTCGGGCTGGAGAATGGCTGAGCGTCGTTTGGACGCTGGTTGTCGCCTTCGATGCCGCGTGGGTCACCAGAAGAAGGAACTGTAGAACGAACTGCAGCGAACTGCAGACGGCCTTGCCAACCGTCAGTCCAGTCCAGAGAGTCGTCGCCAGCGCCTGTGATCACAACGTGTTTCGCGTCAACAGTACCACCAAACCACTCAACACCGTCGTCGAGGTTGTTGTGAACCTGAATGTAATCAACGTCTGTGCCAGAACCAACGCCCTGGAACGCGATGCCGTTCAGCTCGTCATCGTTTGTGAGGCGTGCGCCAGCATACTCAACGATGAGATAGTTCAGAACGCCTGAATCGTCTGCAGGGTCGCCGCCGCCGAAGAAGCCAGAAGCACCTTCACCGGATTTCTCACAAGCGGCTGTACCGCCAGTCGCTGTCGCATCAGCACAGTCGTTGATCGGTGCGAAACCGTTGATGACCAGACCGCCCCATTGAGCGTTCGTGCCAGCTGCGATGATAGAAGAACCAGTTTCTTCGTCGTTGACTGCTGCACGAGCCGTCATGCGCACAGGCGCTGCTTCCGTACCGTTCACAACGATCTGAGAACCGCGTGTGACAACGATGTAGTCGTCTGTCGCGTTTGCTGTACCGGTAGAAGAAGCACCGAACAGAACTGCGCCAGCTTCAAGTGTCAGCGTCGCAGAAGTGCCGCCGTCCTGACCAACGAACACCGGGCCTTGAATTGCAACGTGTGTGTTTGCAGGGATTGTGACGTCCGCTGTCAGTTCGCCACCTGACGCCGAGCCGAGCGTACAGACACTAACTGAAGAGAAGCCATCAGCTGCAACCGCATCGAACAGTTCTTCTGTCGTACCGGTTGGGCAGCCTGCTGTCGGAACGAAGTTGATCGTCGCTGTCGGCGTAGGTGTTGGTGTAGGCGTCGGTGTCGGTGTTGGAACCGGCGCTGGAGCACCTGGTGATGAGATGTTGGTGTCGGAACAACCGACAAGTGCAACTGCTGCGGCGCTTGCAAGTGCAAGTGCGCGCAGGGATCCTGCGATTTTCATACGTTGAGCCCCCTCAAATGAGCTTATGGCGAATTTGGTCGATCAGAGAGGCAGCGGCTGTTCTTTTATTTCTGCTACCCTCGGATAGGGGGCGATTAAGCGACGATCGTAACGGTTTTTTGACAGTCAGTGACAAATTTCGGTGCGCTCGGAATTAGATGTATTTTTGCAATAGTCACAAATGTTATCGCAAACATTTGTCCTATGATGGCATGAACGGCCAAATATCACTGAGATTCCAGACAATCCATGCTGCAAAGCACAGGGCAGGACCAAACGGAACATATCCTCCGGGCGGCAACTTCCTGCCAAGTGCCGTGGATTGTAACAAAACTGACAGCAAAATTCCTGCACCGCTGGCGACTAAAAGAACCGGCGGAAGCGCCAGCGGCCCCATCCAGCAGGCTATGGCCGCGAGCAGTTTTCCGTCTCCGAGACCGATTCCCTGCCGTCCGAGCCATTTTTCAGAGGCAATCGCCAGACCAAGAATGCCGAGATAGGCAACCAGTGCCGAAAGTGCGTGAATCGCCGCACTTGTCAGCCCCGTCTGCTCGCGCCCGACAAACGTAAACAATAGTCCGCTCACCGCCATTGCGAGCGTGATCAGGTTGGGCAGTCGGAATTCCCGCAGATCGAACCAAATGAGCGCAAGGCAGGCGACGCCGAGCAACAGCGACCCAACACTCCAGAACGGCTCACTGAGAGGATACCCTGCATCGAAATGAAGGCCTGCCGCATAGATAAGTGCAAAGAAGACCACGCTCACGCCGAGCAGGAAACCACTCGTCCGAACCGATAATCCGGTCAGCTCTATTGAATTGTCGTGAGTTTTCGTCACTGTTGCAGCCTTCGCGCCGATCCAGAGTTGCGATACAATAAGGGGAGATCAGAGAATGTCAGCCGATTTTGCAGTGGATGGAACATTTGATCCTGAATTTGGCGGCGTCGCTGATGCCTTTTCTCAGAACTTTGAATCGCGCGGCGAAGTCGGTGCCTCTCTGTGCGTATATAAAGACGGGGAATGTCTGGCAGACCTCTGGGGCGGAACAGCCGATCTCAAGACCGGCACGCCCTGGACCAAAGATACCGTCTCTATTGTATTCTCCTGCACAAAAGCCGCTACGGCGCTCTGCGCGCATCTTCTGGTGCAGCGCGGGCAACTCAATCTGAATGCACCGGTTGCCGATTACTGGCCGGAATACGCCTGTAATGGAAAAGAAGATACCACCGTTCTCATGATGCTGAACCACTCAGCGGGCGTGGCGTCTTTCCATGACGCGGTAGAACCGGGCGCACTTCTGGACTGGGATAAAGCTGTCTCTCTGCTGGCTAATGAAACGCCATGGTGGGAACCGGGCACGCGGAACGGCTATCATGCCCTCACCTTCGGCTGGACTGTCGGAGAACTGGTTCGTCGTGTTTCCGGAAAATCACTCGGCGATTTCTTCCGCGAAGAACTGGCAGAACCAATGGGCACAGATTTCTGGATCGGACTGCCTGAAGAACACGAGTCCCGTGTCGCGCCGATGATCCCGTTCAAACCAGAACCGGGTGCGCCGCTCTCTCCTTTCACTCAGAAAATGCTGACTGATCCGGAGTCGCTGCAGCATAAGAGCTTCTTCAACAATGGCGCGCTGCAGATTGACAGTCGCGACGGGCGCGCGGCTCATCTCGGCGGTGCTGGCGGCGTATCTAACGCACGCGGCATGGCTCAGCTTTTCCTTGCGCTCTCACCGTCTCACGCATCTGACTTCTATTCTAACGCCCGCATTGGCGCGATGGGATATGTGTCGACAGCAACGCGCGATGACGCCACGCTGATGATCCCGACCCGCTTCGGTCAGGGCTTTATGTGCAGCATGGACAATCGCCATCTGCGCCATGGACATGATTCATCCTTCATCATCGGGCGCAACGCGTTCGGCCATGTAGGCATGGGTGGTAGCTGCGTCTTCTTCGATCCGGATGCTGACCTCATCTTCGCCTATTCCATGAACAAAATGGGCGGCGGTATTCTTCTGAACCCGCGCGGACAGTCTCTCATTGATGCGACCTATGAAGCGCTTGGCTATTCAAGCAATGCTGCAGGATATTGGATGTATTAGACCGCCTCAGCGCGAGATTCGATAAAATTTCACCGAACCACCTTACTCAATCTTGTCTCTAATTCGGTATGCACAATGCCGGAGAGAAGGTGGACCCATATGAACCAGACGGCACAATCGCTAGATGCGCAGCCATCGACACAGAGCGCGCCCAATCCGGCGCGCCTGTCTGTGCATGACGCCAAGCGTCCTGGTCTGGAAGATGCCCGACCGTTTCAGCAGCAATTCGTGATCGACCGCAAAGCGATCCGTTTGGGCGCACGTATCATTGATATTGTCGGCCTTTGCCTGCTCGCGCTGATCTCTGTCACTGCGCTGGGCGCACCATTTCTGGATGTGCCGCTCGGCGTTGCACTACCCTATATGACGCTACCGCCGCTGGTGGTTTGGGGCATGTGGTCAGCAGGCGCATACCGCTTTCCATTCACCGAAAAAATTCTCGATCACATGGCAAAGGTCGCGCTTGGTGCCAGCCTGACACTGGCAGCGCTTCTGTCTGCAAGCTGGCTGATCGGCCTTGGCAGCGACTTTATGTACTTTGCCGGCACTGGCACGCTCGCGGGCGTTTTTGTCCTCGCAGCACACGCCCACCATGTGAGCTGGACAAAGCACCTGATCCGTAAGGGTCGGCTGTCAGAGAACGTCGTTATTGTGGGCGCAACTGCGCACGCATCTCGTCTGATTGAGCGCAACTCCGAAGACCGTGAATTGAATATCGTCGCCATTTTTGATGACCGTTTGGGCCGTGCGCCGCACCGTATGCATGGTGTTCCGGTTGTGGGCACGCTGGACGACCTTCTGGCTTGGGACAACCTGCCAAGCGTAGACCGCATCATCGTAACCGTGACGTCCAAGGCGCAAGACCGCGTCCGTCTGCTGATCGAACGTCTGCGCTACCTTCCAAACCGTGTCGTGCTTCTGCTCGATCTGGAAGACTATAATCCGGAAGGCGCGAGCCTCGCTGAAGTTGCCGATGCCCCAGCTGCCTATGTTTCCGGTGCACCAGCTGATGCGCGTCGTGCCTTCGTGAAACGCATTTCCGATGTCGTGATTGGCGCGATGATGCTGGCGGCGTTCTCGCCATTCATGCTGATCATTGCTGCCTTGATCAAATTGGACAGCCCGGGGCCAATCTTCTTCAAACAGAAGCGTCACGGGTTCAACAACAAGGTCATCCGCGTCTGGAAGTTCCGGACAATGCGCCCTGATCGCAAAGCCGAAGAAGGCATCATCACGCAGGTAACTGATGGTGACGACCGCGTCACACGCCTTGGTCGCTTCCTGCGCATAACAAGCCTCGATGAGCTGCCACAGCTGATCAACGTGCTGAAAGGTGAAATGTCTCTGGTTGGCCCACGCCCTCACGCCGTCGGCATGACCACAGAAGAGACCGAAGTTCACCACCTTGTGGGTGACTATGCGCACCGTCACCGTGTAAAGCCGGGTCTTACCGGCTGGGCACAGATCAACGGCTCGCGTGGCCCTGTTCACACTGCCGAACTCGTTCGTGAACGCGTGCGTCTTGATATGGAGTATGTGAACCGGTCCAGCTTCTGGTTCGACCTCTATATCATGATAATGACAGCGCCGTGCCTTCTGGGAGATGACACGAATGATCGCTGAAGCAGGTGCGCGTCAGGCTCCGCCTGCCTCTGCAGGCATTCCCGAAGCGACTGACGGCGAAACCATTCACACCAACACAAACTGGACAGACGTGACACCGCGGCTGTCCATTCTGGTGCCGACTTATAAGGACAGCGCCAACCAGCTTCTAAGCATGCTGGCAGCGTGTCATTACGCCGAAGCTGTCGAGATTATCGTCTATGATGATGGCACTCAGGATATCGCGCTGACCAACGCGGTGCGGGAAAGCGTGGATGCCTTTCCGGGCGCGGCCGGCCTGATCACTGCCGAGCACAATAAAGGTCGCTCTGCGGGGCGTAACCGGCTTCAAGGCAGCTCGCGCGCTCCTTGGCTCGTCTTTCTCGATGCCGACATGATCCCCGATGATGAAGGCTTCATCGTACGCTATCTGAAATGCGTTCAGGATGATCCAGCTCCGCGACTTGTCGTCGGCGGTTTCTCTATGAAGCTGACGCCCTTCTCATCGAAGACCGATTTGCACCGCGCCCAATCAGAACGTTCCGAATGCATGCCTGCCCACATCCGCTCTGAAGAGCCGGGCCGCTATGTGTTCACGAGTAATGTTCTGGCACACAGAGACATTATGAATGCTGTCCCGTTTGATCCTGCCTTCAGCGGCTGGGGCTGGGAAGATGTTGAATGGGGCATTCGCGTATCGCGTCAGTACCCGGTGGAACATATCGACAATACGGCCACGCATCTCGGTCTCGACACAGCGCAGGATCTGCTACGTAAATACGAACAATCCGGCGCTAATTTCTGGCTGGCCGTTGAGCGACATCCCGATGTTATGGAGCAGACACCGCTCTATCGAATGGCATCCATGTTCAGCCGGCTACCAGGCCGTTTCCTGATCCGCGAGGTCAGCCGCTATGTCAGCCGCATGCCGGTCTGGCTAATGCCCCGCGCTATCCGCTTACTTGCGCTGAAGACTTTCCGCGCTGCTGTTTATGGAGGAGCCCGTCATGCTCGCACCTAAACCTTATGAGCCGAACCGCTCTCTCTTCGCCAAAATCGAACGACGCCTGACGCAGTATCGCAAGGCTGCGCCAGCTACGGTCATCACGGATCGCCCTATTCTTTCGATCACATTCGATGATTGCCCGACCTCAGCGGCAGAAACAGGCGCACGCATCCTTGAGGAGTATGGCGTTCGCGGCGGCTATTATATCGCCACCGGTCTGATGGGGCGCAATTCCCATATGGGCCTCGTATCCACACCGGACCAGATCGCCGAGCTTTTCGCGGCGGGTCATGAAATCGGTGCTCACTCGCACTCACACCTCGACTGCTCACAGGCGAAACATGATGAAGTCATGGCCGACGTTGAGCGCAATATCGAACTCCTGAAAGAGATTTGCCACACTTTCAGCGTGGACAGTTTTGCATATCCGTATGGCGAAACACGCTTTGATGTAAAAAAACATCTGGCGGGCGATTTTCTGACGCTGCGCGGCATTCTTCCGGGAATTAATCGCGGGATGGTTGATCGCGCACAACTGCGCGCATTCGAAATCGACCACACACAACATAGCTTTGACCGTGCGTACTCAGCGCTGGATTGCCTGAAACAAACACCTGGCTGGATGATTATCTTTACGCATGATGTTGCGGAAGCTCCGAGCCAGCATGGCATGACGCCTGATCAGCTGCGCAGACTTCTGGATCGCGCTCAGGAGCTCGATATCGAAATCTGCACCCCGAAAGTCGCTGCAGAACGCGTGGGGTTCAGCGTTTCATGACCGAGATCCGTACCTCTGTTGTTATTCCGACCTTCCGTCGTCTGGAAAGCCTGACCCGCGCCATTGATAGCGTGATGGCACAGGAGGACGTGCGCGCGGAAGAGACTGAACTGCTCGTCGTAGATAATGACGCAGATCGGTCTGCGCGTGTAGTGGTCGAGCGATACGGAAACGCGCCTATTCAGGTCAGATACGCATCAGAGCCCGAGCCTGGCGTCGCCAATGTGCGCAATAGAGCGATCTCAGAGGTACGAGGCCGCCTGATCGCGTTTCTGGACGATGACCAGTCTGCGCCACCGAACTGGCTGTCGGAAATGCTCAGCGTTTATGAAGAGCATAAGTCGGCCATCACTTTCGGCCCTGTCGAAACAGCTTTGCCTCACGAGAACCAGCTGCACGAGCGCTATTTCAAGAAGTTCTTCTCGCGCATTGGTCCTGAAGATACAGGCGTGTTCGACGAGTTTTATGGCTGCGGGAACTCGCTATTCGATCTGGATCAGCTGCCGTCTGACGGCCCCCTGTTTGACACACGCTCCAACGAAACTGGCGGAGAGGACGACATCCTCTTTTCCAAGCTGGACCAGGCTGGCCACAAATTCGGCTGGGCGAGCAAAGCGCCCGTCTACGAACATGTGCCAGAGAGCCGCCTGCGTCTGCGCTATACGCTGCGCCGTGCCTTTGCCTATGGTCAGGCGCCAACGACAATCTGTGCCCGCAAAACGCCGCGCGATATTCCGGGCATGGCGTTCTGGACGCTGGTCGGCGTCGGTCAGGCCGGGCTTTTTGGCCTGATGTCAGCTGGTATGTTCGTAGTCCGCCATCCCGACCGCGCCTTCTGGTTTGATCGCACGGCACAAGGGCTCGGAAAGATTTTCTGGTTTGGTCCGTTTGAACAACGTTTTTACGGCGCACACGCCCGCTAGACCATTGCCGGCCGGCGCGCAGTACGTGTCCGTTCTTTCTGCTCAGCCCGCGCGCGAACGCGGTTTCTGGCATCCAGAGACAGCTTTGCGGCTACGGCAACATACGTCACCCATGTCAGGTTATTCTGAAGCAGGAACACACTTTCTGACACGCTGAACAGCGCGAACAGCGCCATTGTACCGAAGGCAAAGAGCGAAGTTGGCCGTGAGCTAACGGTTGACGCTGAGCGATACAAGTTCATCAGGAAATCGATGATCATCAGGCCACCGCCGATCCAGCCAAGCGCCAGAACGACTTCAAGAATACCATTGTGGGCCGTCGGAACGAGCCATTCAGTCGCGAGCCAGACCTGATAGGCAGGACCGTTTTGCTCACCCCAGAACGCGCCATAGCCATAGCCAAGCAGTGGACGCTCTGAAATCAGCTGTAACAGCACTTCCCAGATGTCAGTCCGCCCCGTCAGCGATAGATCGCGCCCGATCAACGCCACTACGGCTTCAGGCACGACCGTCAACACGAGATACCCTGCCCCTGTCAGACCAACGATCAGCCAGAGCGTCGAGATCGTGACGATACGTCCGCGCTGCATCCAGAGATAACAAAAGATGATTCCAAACCCGAGCATCATGCCCAGAAGCGAGGTTTTGGACGTCGATAGAAGCACCAGCAATACGGACAGGAAAAGACCGAAGCCCCACCACCTGCGATTGCCTTTATCGACCATCAACAGGAAGGCGAACAGAAAGCTTGCACGCGCCAGATAGCCGCCCAGCGCGTTCTTTTCGAACCAGAGGCCATTCCATGCACCAACATGGATTTCATGCATGCGGCCAAAACCCGGAAAGGCCGCACCAGCAATGAAATTGCCGACTGCCAGAATGATCCAGACAATCCCTAGCACGCGCAGCATCTGTTTCCAGGTGAGCGTAGAGGCGACATAAAAGCCAAAGACCGTTGTGAACAGAATAGCGATGCCACGGCGGAGCGATGTCCCCGGATCGACTGACCAGAACATTGACGCAACCGCCAGACAGGACAGCGCAACAAGCGCCGGCGACCGAATGACAATCGCCGCGAAATCACGCCACCGCGCCAGAATGGCGACGGCACCAAATCCGTAAATCGGGAGCCAGAGAAAGCGAAGAAACGCGCCGCCCTCAGGGTTTTCGGGCGTCGCAAAAACACGTCCCAACAATGCTTCGGAAAAGAGAAGCAAGCTGATGCCCACGCAGACCACTTCCAGCCAGCGCAGTCGGGCGAGAAATGGCATCTGCGCCCTGCTCATGACTTACCCCGAAAACCTGTCAGCGAAGCGTGCATCGCCTCTGATCTGGTTGACGACAACGCCAACACAGCGGCCGCCGTGAGCTTCAATCTGATCGCGCGTTGCATTGAGCGATTCAGCGGTCGTCTGATCTGCTTCCATCACGATGACGACACCATCGACATAGCGACAAAGTGCAAGACCGGCGGTTGAGCTATCGAGTGCAGGTGCATCAAGCACCGCCCAGTCAGACACTTTGCGCAGCGCATCCCAATATGCGCCGCCAGAGCGAACCTGAACGCGCTGGCCCGGTTTGATGTGTTCAGTGCGGAACCGCGTCACAAAAAGATTGGAATGCTCAACACGGTGTGCGCCCAAAAGCTTTAATGGACCGCGCGATGCGCCGCCATTTGCCCGCACCTGAGGCACAACCTGATAAAACTGGTCTACATTGAGTGAGGCATCAAGCGGACGTCCCGGCAGCCCGATGCGTGGGAAGATACGCTGTTGAAAGGCATTGAACTGGCCGTTGCCGCGAAGATCGAGATCGATCAGCCACGCTGCACGCGTGGCACGGCCCGCCAGAAGCACAGCCAGCGACGCAGCAACGCTCGATGCTCCATTGCCGGGGTCTGCGCCAATAACCATGACAGACCGTCCGCGATCGCTTCCCGGAATACGGTCAACCGCACGGGCAAGGTCGGTAATCTCTGAGCGAAGGTCGATCATCTATCTGCTTCCTTCACACACGTCTGACGCTGGCCAGAACCGGCAAACCGACGGTGCGGGATGCACAGGCAGCTGTTGGCATTGTATTCTTTGAGAAGATCCAGATCATCGCTACGATGAGGCCGGTAAAGCCGCCAAACAGAAGGCCGGCAGCAGCGACGAGCAGGCGCATGCTTTTACCTTGCGCAGGCGGACGTGCTGGCTCAAGAATCTGGATGTTATCAAGGTTCGCCCGCGAGACTTCCCGGATCAGGCGTTCGTCACCTTCGCGAACTGTAAGGTTTCGCAGCTGGTTTTCCAGAATAGAATGGTCACGCAGCAATTCCTGATAACGCGGCTCAAGGCGTGTCAGCCGGAGCTGGCGCTCTTCAATTTCATTCTTTTGGCGACGCAACTCTTCAAAGCGTGTCTGCAGCGCAGACGCTTCTGCTTCGAGTTCGGCGCGCTGTTGGTCAAGGCGCTGGAACACTTCGTTCGGGCCACGACGGATTACGCCGACGCCATCGCCCTGAGACGAGATCAGATTCTGGACATTCTGGATGCGGCGATCAATGGCATCGATTTGCGGCGTACCAGGCAGATAGGTAGACAGCAGGCTCTCGCGCTCGATCTGTAAATCCAGCAATTGCTGCTGATAGTTCGTCTCGACGTAAAGATCGATCGTTGGTTCCGTCAGCGCAAGCTGGGCTGTAAGCGATGCAAGACGCCCCTGCACTTCGCTGCGCTGGGCCTGAACATTAAACAGGCTGTCGGTCACCGCACCATAGAGTGAGGCAACGGACTCTTTTTCCGTATCAAAATCGCCGATGCGGTTGTCTACCAGAAAACGCTCAATGGCAGCATCAGCCGCCGAAAGTTCTTCCGCCAGTGTTTCGCGCTGTTGAGACAGAACACCATCATCGTCATCAAGGAAGAGTTCGGAGCGATATTCCAGATAGGTCTGCACAATCGCATTCAGGACGCGCGCAGCAACAACCGGGTCCTCATGTTCGTATGAAGTCCGGATAACAGGGTTTTTGGGTGCTGCGCCGGCCGCAAAATCTTTCTGGAAGCCAAGAAGCGTACGCTCATACAGCAGAGGACGATCTTCCTCGGGCGCTTCCATCATCGCCTCATAGTCAGCGGGATAGATGATATCCATACCGATCTCCTGCAGCACGCGATCAAAAATGACCGGGCTGTAGATCAGCTCGATTTCCGAACCGGTGATCTCTTCCTGACCGAGATTTGCAGACTGGGCATCTGCCCCCGTCGTCAATGGCGCAAAGACACGCTCGTTACCGAGGGTAACCTGAACACGAGACGTCGCGGCGTATTTTACTGGCAGCATAAAAGCAAACAGGATTGCGAGCGCAAGTATTGGCAGAGCAATAAGAATAATCGCCCATTTTGCGCGCCAAAGCAGCAGAACATACTCGGGTATATCCAGTTGAGGCCTATTGGAACGACGTGCGGAAGCTGACGTCGATGAGGCGACTGAAGTCGCTACATTTGACCATCCATCATCCGCTGCCATTAGATTCGGCCCTACTCTCGCTATTATCACAAACGAAAATCGGAAATTGACCTTAATATTTCATTGATGATTAACCACGATGCTGCCGATGATTTCGAAATTTATAGGCCGTGTAATGAGACGTTCTGCAGCCATCATGTTCGCAAGCATTCTCGCTGCCTGCGCCAGCCAGGGTAACCCGCCGACAACGGTGTCTGGCATACCCGGGTTCCAGCCCTACTCTCCGAGCCTTCCAAACTATCGGATTTTCCCCGGCGACCAGCTGGAAATCACCGTATATTCAGCACCTGAGCTGTCTCGAACCGTCACGGTTGGCCCTGACGGACGCATTCATATGCCGCTGCTGGATCCGATCATGGTCGCAAACCGGACTTTGCCGGAAATCAACCAGCAAATTTACAGCGCCATGAGCTCCAGACTGGTCGATCCAAGCCTGGACGTATTCGTCGCGCAGTATGGTCCGCAGCAGGTATTCGTGGGTGGACAGGTCGGCCAACCGGGCATCATCGAGATTCCGGGGCAGATTGATGCGCTTCAGGCCGTCATCATGGCCGGAGGCTTCACCAGCAACGCGAACGAACGTCAGGTCATTCTGGTGCGTCGTCAGCCAAGCGGCGAAATCAGCAGCTGGGCAATAGATGTTCGCTCCGGATGGCATGATCCGCAGCTGGCCAATCTTGGGCCACTTCAACGCTATGACGTCATCTACGTCCCGCGTTCACCGATCGCGCAGCACAATCTTTTCATTCAGCAGTACATTCGTGAAGCACTGCCGATTGATTTCAGCCTGTTCTACGACGTGCGCAGCGGTCTGAACTAACGTCTCGAACACTACAGGCACTTCAGGAGTGCCCTGCCCGGCTTACCGGGCAGATTGCATTCGGTTGCGTAGAGATTTTTTTCGGAACGCTTAGTGCGCGAGGACGAGCCATTCACGCGCTGCTTTCTGAGCAGCTGCGATCTCTTCCGAGCTCATATACTCGGCGAGTTCTTTACGTGACGCCTTGGCTTCTTCATAGCCGCGCAGAGCAGCCAGATTGAACCATTTATGCGCCGTGATGTAATCGACTGCGACGCCCATTCCCGTGGAATAAACCAGTCCCATCCGATAAAGGTCTTCACCTTTAGACTCAGGACCCATTTCTTCGCATGGGGCTTCCAGTTTGCTTTCAGCAAATGCCATTTGTCTTTCTCCTAATGCGGAACACCTCGCCTGATTTTCAGGTCTAAAAGCGATCCTTCATCACCTGTCGGTCATTGCCGACAATGAAAGTAAGACAAGGATAGATTGCTCATTGGTTAACCAAGCTACTTTTCGCAACTGTATTTAAATCGACACAACACTAACAGTAACCCTTTGTTTATTTGAGTTTCCGGAAGCCTAATATTTGGCGAATATTTCGTTACCAAACCACGGTGAACGGCTTCTTCGCCTGCGACGACTAAGCCATAGCAAAACACCGAAACCGGCGTTATTTTCCCCGCCAATCAAAAGGTGACTCACTTATGGACACTCTGAAACCCATTTCCCTGCCAGCGCCGGGCGCTGATGATGCAGATTTTACGAAAGCGCTGATGGCGTCTTTCATGGAAACCGGCTTTGCCGTTATCGCCAATCACGGGCTCGACCAGAGCAAGATCGACGAGGCCTATCAGGCATCGCGTGACTTCTTTGCTCTGCCCGCAGAAACAAAGCAGACTTATTTCGACCCGAATGGGGCTGGCCAACGTGGCTATACCCCTTTTGGTCAGGAAAATGCCAAAGGTGTTGCGGCCATGGATCTGAAAGAGTTCTGGCACACAGGCCGCGAGCTGCCGGAAGATCACCCTTATCGTGAAACCATGCCCGATACGCCTAGCGTTCCGGAAGTTCCGGACTTCGACGCAGCGACGACTGGCATCTTCAAAGAGTTCGACGCTCTCGGCCATCGTCTTCTGCAATCGGTCGCGACGGGCCTCGGCCTGGAACGCGACTGGTTCGTGGACAAGGTTCAATACGGCAATTCAATTCTGCGCCTTCTTCACTACCCTGCGCAGCAAGAGCCGCCGCCAGAAGGTTCTGTGCGTGCCGCAGCTCATGAAGACATCAACGTCATCACCCTGCTCCTCGGTGCCGATGAAGCAGGCCTTCAGGTCCGGCCACGTGGCGTAGAAGACTGGATATCCGTCAGCGCGCCTCCGGGCACAATGGTCATCAACGTGGGCGACATGCTGCAACGCCTGACCAATGGCGTACTGCAAAGCACGTCCCACCGCGTGGTGAACCCGTCGCCGGAACGTTCGAAATTCGGCCGCTATTCCATGCCGTTCTTCCTGCATTTTGAACCGGACGTAGAAATCCGTGCACTGCCTTCCTGTGTGTCTGACGAGAACCCTGAAAAGTTCCCGCCTATCACTGCGAACGAATATCTTATGGAACGTTTGCGCGAGATCGGACTTCTTAAAGAGAAGGCCTGACTGCAAAAAGGGGCTGTTCAGCCCCCGTTCACTTTGGTTAACTATTGTTTATCCATGTGTGTGGGGGCCCAGACTGGGAGATTCTCCGAATGAAGCCTCTGAAATTCCTCGGCGTGTCGTTTCTGGCTGGCTGTATGATCACGGTTTCCGCTATGCCTGCGTCCGCGCAGAGCTACGGGCATGGCCGCGGCAACGGACACGCCCAGCAAACCAACGACCGACATTATAATGGCAATGACCGTCATCGGGACCGTAGTTATCGCGGTGATCGACACCGTGACCGTGATTACCGTGGCAACCGCCATCGCGACTATCGCGGCGATCGTCATCGCGATCGCGACTACCGCAATAATAATCGTCGTCATGACAATTATTCACGCCATAACAACAATCGCTATTACGGTTACAACAATAGCAACCGTCATTACGGCTATAACAACTACAACCAGCGCCACTACAATCAGAGGCAGTATAACAACCGGTATTACAACAATAACCGCGGGTATAATTACTCGTACAACAACTATAATTACCGGAATTATCGCCCGAGCAACAACTACTACCAGCCGCGCTACCACTGGAACCCGCGCACGCCGGTGCTTTATTCGCCGAGCTTCGGCTACCGTCCGAACTACCAACCTTATTACCG